>Ga0098049_1000079_pt1 | contig 34336 bp, 55 predicted proteins | sample 13BtaG_FD_92582 | JGI IMG/M metagenome (GOLD analysis project Ga0098049, IMG submission 92582) | Marine viral communities from the Subarctic Pacific Ocean - 13B_ETSP_OMZ_AT15268_CsCl metaG | ecosystem: Environmental > Aquatic > Marine > Oceanic | place: Subarctic Pacific Ocean | collected...
CAGTCGCCGACGCTCGCACCTTTTATGCATATAGGTCAAAAAGCCAAAAGTGACAAAACGGCGCAGCGCACCCCCCCCGACCCCAAAACGTAAACCATGAGCAGCAACGCAACCGATCTGAAACCAGATGCGTCACAACCTGACAAACTGACCGCGACCAATTTAGCCAAGGCTCTGGGCATCGCCCGCAAGACGCTTTACCATCTGCGCAAGACCGAAGGCGGCCCGAAGGCAAACGACTTGCGAGCTTGGCAAGCCTACCTTGAAGAGCGCGCCTTGACCACACGCGACGGCAAGAGTGATGAACACCTGACGCAAGACTTACAGACGCTCAAGCGGCGACTGCTCTCGGCCCAAGCTGGCAAAGAGGAGGCGGTCAGGCAACTGAAGGAATTGCAGTTGCAGCGAGAGCGTGACGGGCTTGTGCCGATGTCGGAGGCACGCGAGGCAATCAACCGGACGTTACAGCCTTTGCGCCAGTTGCTCGATGCCTTGCCGAGAGCGGCGGCACTGGCAGCCAATCCAACCGAACCAGCGCACGCCGAGGAGGCAATCCGAGAGGAATTAGACAAGGTTTTCCGCATGATCCAAGAGGGGGAAAATGAGCAAGACGCTTGACGAGTTCGCACGCGAGGCGTTTGCGTATCGCGCCCCGTTATCGGTCGAGGATTGGGCGACTAAATCGGTTGAGCTTTCGGAGCGAGTGACCGAACAGGCTGGCCCCTATACGACCAAAAATCACCCATACGTTTGCGAAATAATTGAGGCAATCCGCAACCCAAGGATCAACAGAGTTTCGCTTTGCTGGGGATCGCAGACGGCAAAGACAACCAGCTTTTATGTCATGCTCGGCTTTGTAATTGATCAAAAGCCGAAGCCGATTTTGTGGGTTTTCCCCAATGAGAAATTATGCAAAACGTTTGCGGCTGATCGCTGGATGCCATTTTGCCGCGAGTCGAGCGTGATCGCAAAACACTTGCCGCTTAACGGCGAGGGCGGGATTGATTCGGACAAGTTCACGCTGACGAAACAAGAGTTTTCACGCTGCACAATGAACCTTGTCGGAGCGGGATCATCGGCCAACGTGCGCAGTTATCCAGTCAGCGTTTTGGTGTTGGATGAGATCGACGTGATTCCCGAAGGCACGCGCCGCGAATGCCTAGACCGAACGAAGGGAAAGCAGGATTTTACAATCCTCCAAAGCTCGACCCCCATCAGCGAAACGGGGGGAATCTGGCAAGAGTTCATGGAAGGCGACCGCCGCCGCTTTCATATCCCATGCCCGCATTGCGGGGAGCGTTTTGTTTTCCGCTGGCTCAATGATGAGGGCAAGCGCAATCTGCAATGGAGCGAGGAGGCAAAAGGCAAGGGTGGCGAGTGGAATATGCGCGAGGTCGAGAGGTCTGCGCGATACGTCTGCGAGCAGTGCGGGGAACCCATCAGCGACATTCACAAGATGAAAGCACTGCGCGCGGGCAAGTGGATCGCGGGCAACAGCAACTCTGAGCGGGGCGTTCGGTCTTATCATCTCAATAGCTTTTATTCGCCTGTTTTGACCTTTGGGCGGATCGCTGTTGAATACCTCAAAGCATCAAAGACAATCGAGGGCGAAAAGGCTTTCACCAATGGCTGGCTTGCCGAGCCTTGGCGGCCTGACATTGAGGGGCCAGTTGACGCCAAAGCATTCAGGGAGCATGAGGGCGAATTTGAGCGGGGCGAAATCGCTGGCGATTATCGGTTGATCGCTGCCGACGTTCAACGCGATCACTTTGTTTGGATTGTGCGCGGCTTTGATCGGGACGGGCGCAGCTATTTGATCGACAACGGGCTTGCGTATACGTTTGAAGATTTGCACGCCATCGGCCAAAAATACGCGTGCGCAAAAGGCATCATTGACACGGGGTATCGCACCCAAGAAATTTACGAAGCGATCTTCAACTTTCGCCCGTTTTGGTTTGGCGCAAAGGGCCAAGACAAAATGCAAACCAGTTACCGGATCAACAACCTTGACCCGTTCGCGCATGACCAAAGAAACGGCAAGGCCACGGTCGTATTGTGTCACCTAAATAAAGACATCTGGCAACAAGAGATGTTGCGCAAGCGATCTGGCGCGGCGATGAATTGGCACGTATACAGGGGGCCAGACTCGGAATATATCCGTCAAATGCTTTCAACGAATTTAGTCGAAAGCACAAACAAACGCGGCCAGATTGTGCGCGAATGGAAAGTTGCGGGTCACAAACAGGATCACTTTTGGGATTGCGAAACCTATTGCCTCGCGTTGGCCCATATCTACGGACTGACCGGAGCCAAAGCAAAACAGCGGGACGAAGCCCACAAGGTTGAAAAGACAAAGCGACGCGCACCGCGTCGGCAGTCTCAAGACGAAGAAAGTATTTGGTAAATGGCTTTACCTTTGGCAGCAATAGCGGGGCGGGCATTAGCGGGCGGCGCGGGGCGTGCGCTTGGCGGATTGGGTCGCGGATTGCGTGGCGCATTGGGGGGCGGAAAAGGAAAAGGAAAAAGCAGATCGCAAAATGCCAAGGTTGATTTTGAGCCTTTCAAAAAAGCATTGGCGAAGCTAAAGAAACAACTCTCCCCGAAGGTCACGGATAAGCAGATGCTTGAGGTCACGCGCTTAATTGCTGGCAGAATTTTAGGGCAAGCGGCAAACAAGACAGGCGTTACAAACAAGCGCGGGAAATTTTCAACAAGCCTTGGGTCGGGTCGCGCTCACATCAAAAGAAAATACAAATGGCCCGCGCCAGCGACGCGCGGAAAAAACAAGGGCAAAATCCCTCCTGTCAATCCGTCTGTCGTTAAGTCGATCAAATACAATCGCAAGGTCTACACTTATTCGGGTTGGGTCACTGGCAGAATTTACGCCGACCGAACGCGCAACGGGATTCGGGCAATCGTTCAAAAGGGATTGACCAAAGCAAAAAACCGCGCGCTCAAAAGGTTGGGGTCAGGCAAGGCGGCTTGGTACTCGATCGCCAAGGCGCATCGTCTACCGCTTCAGTCTTTCAAAGACAAAGGACAACTCGGCGTTGCCTTGCGCGCAGTTACTGGCCGATATAAAAACGCAATCAAATCAAAACAGGTCAACGCCAATGGGCGCACTGGCATCGAGTTCACAAATTCGGTTTTCAATAGTCTGAACCCGCACACGCGCGGTCTTGATGTTTTCAAAAAAGCAATCAAAGGGCAGTCAAGCCAAGTCAGTACCCTAATCCGCAAAGGTTACATCAAAAGCCTTTCAACGGCATTCTCGCACCTCAAGCACACCGCAAAATAACCCTGTTTTTTCAGGCTCAAAAAAAAGTGAAATTTTCTCTTTACACGCAAGCGGTTTGCCTATACCTTGACATCAACATTATGAACGACAGCAACAACAACAACAGCAGCAACGAACAAGTGATGAACATCAAGGGAATGAAAGTCCGGATTGACGATCCTCTTTATAAGGTTGGCGAGGCCGATGACGGCAGCGATTTTTCCGCCGAGTGTTATGTTGTGCAGGTCGAAACGCCTTGCGGTCGTCGGTTCAGCCACAAACACGGTTTCCCAACCTCGGAGCTTTGTTACACAGAGGATGGCCACGAGGCATTTACAGACGAGCGCGAAGAAAAGCGCGCCCAAGCCGAGCGTCTCGCCGATCGTATTCGCTCCGCTGGTCGTATTAACTTAGATCACTGGTTTGAGGTTCAACCAGTTTACGGCAGCCAAGCCTATGTTGGGCAAGGCGGCGACGCCGCTTTCTTGAGCCAGTACGATTAAAGCAACCCAAACCCAAAACCAAAAAAGGAAAAAAGAAAATGTTAATTTGCGACCCCAGCCCAATGAGCATCGGACTTGACGAGTTTGAAGCCTTACACGTCCGCGAGGTAATTTTAGAGAAAGCAAATCAGTTGCACGAAGAGCGTAAACAGTTGCCAGCTTGGAAAGACTTGCGACATCCATCCGAGGAGGAATTGACCAAGGAACAACTGCTAGACGATCGCATTGCAACCTTGCGCGGCGTCGCTTCAAAAATCGGCTACGAGCTTGAAAAATTAGAAAGAAAATTAGAAAGGACAAAATGAAGTATTGCGAAATCAACGGCAGACGATTCAAGATGGAAAAACTCAAGGGCGTAAACTACGACATCGCAATGAGGGTATCAAAGGCGTTGCGCAGCAATGGCGTCAAGGCTCGCGTCAAAACATCATACCATCACGAGCCGACGATTCACATTTACAATCACGGCGATGAATCAACTCGGCAGAAAATCAAAGAGGTTCGCGAACAGCTTGGGGAAGATTGGGCGCAAACCCAGCAAGTTCTTTGGGGATAACTAAAAAAAAGTGAAAGTTTCTCTTTACACGCAAGCCGCTTGGCTGTATCGTGTCCGAACAATGAACGACAGCAACAAACAAACCAAAACAAACTTCGTGTCTGATAAAATTCTGCGCGATGTCGCCATCGAACTACAACCCGCATTTGAGTTTAGCCTAACCAGCGCATCGCCCTTGCCAGAAATTGCAGAGGCCGCGCAGGATTTATTTGCTGACAGAGGGATTCGCCCCCGCTGGTCTGCTCTACTGCTGACCGCCAAGATCGCAAAAGCGATTTGGATGGGGACAATCGACCGCACAAAGCAGGAAATCCAAAATAACTAAGCCTTGACCCCAAAAAACACGCCCGCCATTTGGCGGGCTTTTTTTGTGCCGTAATGGGACAAACTCGCCAAGAATACAGTGGCGGCCAACCTGACATTGACCCAGATCAAAACGTTGCGCGACAACCTCGTGACAGCGTACACGACGTTGAGCGATAACCCAACCAAGCAATATCTGCTTGGTGATCGTCAATTTATGTATGAGGATCGAGCGGCAATCTGGGAGGAGATCGGCCATCTCACGCGCTTGGCTTGCTTACTCGACCCGACCGAAAAAGCCAAGGGATCAAACCGCGCTGATTTACGTTATTGGTCATGAGCATAATCGACAGAGCAAAAACGGCGGCCCGTGTGCTGTTCGGCTACGAGGCAATCGCAAACACACGTTATCGCCGCACGCGCGGCGTTGACCCGTTGCGCGGTGAAGAGGTCGAGTTGCAGGGATACGACCGTGATCGGTTGGTTTCTACCCTGCTAAACCTCAAGCGCAACGATCCTGTCGCAAAGGCAATCTCGCGACTGCGACGCACCGACGTTGTGGGCGGCGGCATAATCCCCCAGCCATCAACGGGCGACGATTCGACTGACGATCAGATTAGCGAGTTGTGGGCGCAATGGTCGGCCATGCCTGAAGTAACTTGCACGATGGACATGACCCAACTGCAACAAGAGATTGCAGACGCGCCGCTTTTCTTTGGTGACATTGGCGTGCTGCTGACTCGTGGCGGGCGCGTGCAGCTAATCGAGGGCGACCGCATCGGGTCGCCTACGCTTTCGGCGTCGGAAAGCAACCCCAACAAAAACGGCGTAATCGTCGGCCCAGCGGGCAAGCCGCGCACTTACCAGATCGGCGACCGGATCAACGGCACGCTGAAAAATTTCAGAGACGTTCCCGCGCGTAATTTTCTTTTGTTTTACAAGCGGATGAGGCCGCAGCAATGGCGAGGGATTCCGGAGCTTGCGCCGTGCGTCAACAGTTTGCAAGACGTTCGCGAATACGAAGCCATCGAAATGATTTCGGCCAAGGTTAGCGCGTCGCTGGCTGCCGTTATCAAGCGACAGGATTCGGTGCAGTTTGAGCTTTCAAACCGACTTGACGCAAACGATCAAGATGACGTTGGCCGCCTTGAAAGATTTGAGACAGGCAAGTTTCATTACCTTGAGCCAAACGAATCAATCGAAACAATCAGCGCAAACGGTCGGCCAAACGTGGACGGCATACAGTTTGTGATGTATCACCTGCGCAAGGTCGGCGCGGCGGTTGGCATTCCGGTTGAGATGATCATGTCAACAATCGGCGAGTCATCTTTCAGCGCGTCGCAAGGTTTGATCTTGCAATATCAAAGCGCGATCGAGGACAACCAAAGACAGGTTGCCGCTTTCCTCAACCGGATTTATCGGTGGAAACTCGGCCAATGGGTTGCCAACGGAATGCTGACACCGCCGCAAAATATCAACCTATTTTCCTGCCGCTGGCAGACGCCAGCCTTTCGCTGGGTAAACAAGGCCGCGCAGGTCAAAGCCGATGCCGCATACGTTCAAATGGGCGCGCAATCCCTTGACGATGTGGCGAGTCAATTCGGGTACACCGCAGAGGCGTCAATGAGGCGTAAAGCGCAAAACATTCGGCAAGCTCAACAGATCGCCGAAGAGTTTGGCCTTGATGATTGGCGCGACCTGTTCAATCAATTTAACACAACCGCACAAGTCAACTTGACAGAGTTGATGGGAACCGAGGAGCAATAAGATGGCACGACCTAAAGTTGAAAAATACATTGAAACCAAAAACGCAAAACTCTGGGCGCAGTTAACGACCTGCGAACAAAACGCATTACGAAAGAAAAACCTTGCGCCAGATTCGGCGAAAGAAAAAGCCGAGCGCAAACCCGCAAGGGTTGAGCCGCCGAAAGGCAAAAAATGAGCGAAGAGAACCAGAAAAGATTTACCTTTCAAGTCAACGTTGGAAACGTAGACCGCGAGAGCGGCGTTTTGCGTGACGTTGTGATAATCGAAGCGGGCGAAGCGCGCGGCCATCGCATGATGGTATCGGAGCGCACGCTTGACGCAGCGGTTGACCTTTTGGCCGACGATATTTTGCCCGCGTACATTACGCACAACGGCGCATTTCAAGATCGGCTCTTGAATGAGATTGGAGCGTTTGAAGGATTTTATCGGGACGGCGACAAGATACGCGCCGAACGGTTTGAAACTCTGCAATCGTGGCGCAAGGCCGAGCCTGACAAATACGAGCGACTGTTTGACTTGGCCGAAAAAATGCCCAAGACATTCGGCATCAGTATTGTTTTTGAGGGCGCGCTTGCTTGGGAAACTGACGGGGGCGAAGTGCCCTTTGCCAGCCTTAACGAAAAACCAGAGGATTCACTTTTTGACCTGCCAACAATCACGCCGTCAAAAATACAGTCGGCGGATTTCGTTGATACACCCGCAGCAACGTCGGCCCTGTTCGCGGAGAATTGGGACAAACCCGCAAACGTTGAAGAGGCTTTTATCATGCCCGAAGATATTGAACAAAAAATTGAGGTCGCTGCGAGCGAATCGGCCAGCGCGGAGTTAGAGCGACGCCAAGCCGAAGAGTCTGTTGCCAGCGAAGAACCGAAAGCCGAAGCCGCTGAAGAAAAGCCGAAGCGAAAGAAAAAGCTGGAAGAGGCCGAGACTTTAGAAACCGAGCAAGTCGAGCTTGAGGAAATCGAAGAGGAGCAGACCGAAGCCATTGAAGAGGTCGAGCTTTCCGAACACGCCGCGCAACTTAACGAGCGCGACTCTATGATTTCCGAACAGCAATGCAGAATTGCCGAGCTTGAAAACCAAGTTGCCACGCTCAAAGCAGTGTTTGGCGGCGAAGAGGAAATTGCTGACGATCTAGCTACTGAAGTCGAGCCAGAGAAAACAAACGATCAACTCAAAGCCGAGTTTATCAAAGAGCATTTGCGAGCCAATCCGAGCGATTCACCAATGACCGCCGTGCTGGCCGCATACAAAACCAAGCCTGAGTTATTCAGCGCAAACTAAAACAAAAAAATGGGTGATACTACATATAACGACGGGGCGCGGACGTTTCAAGCAACCGCTGTCGCAATCGCCGCCCATGCTCTTGTTGCCGTTGATAGTGACGGCAAGATTAGCGTGGCAGGTGACAACGCAACTGATAAAGTAATCGGTGCAACACTTGAGCCAATCGCCGCGAGCGGTTACGGCGCGGTGCGCTTGCTGAATACTGGCGGCACTTCCGAGGTGTTAGCTTCGGGCGACACGATCGCAGTCGGTGACACGATTTACACGGACGGTTCCGGAAAGGTCGGCACTGACTCAAGCAACACAAAAATCGGTTACGCACTCGGCGCATCTGCCGCCGATGGCGACGTGATCGAGGTGTTGGTTCACGCGCACTTTATCTAATCATTTAACCAAGGAAGAAACTAATGAGCTTTTTTGCATCATCCGCCGCCAGCTTCCAACCCGTTGTTGGCGAAGCAATCAACGAAGTAGATCGCCAACAATTTGTTGGCGCGCAAATCCTGCCGCTGCAAGGCGTTGCCTCCAAGAAAGGCACTTACGTCAAAATCAAAGCGTCGCAGTTTGACAACGATATAAGCAAGCCGCGCTCCGCTGGGGCCAGCTTTTCGCAAACGTCCAGCGAGTACGAGAGCGCAACTTTTGAATGCCAAGAATACGGCGTTGAAAATATGCTCGACGATCTCGACGTTGCCGAGGCTGAGACTGACGCCTTGCTTGACATCGTGACCGTGACCAGCAACCAGCTTGCCGACAACATCATGGTAGGCCACGAGATTCGTGTTGCCAACGCTTTGAGCGGCGCGAGCTTCAACGGCACTGCCGCGACTGCGGTGATGTCCAACGCTGGGGCCGCGACTCCGATCGCTGACATCAACGCCGCCGTGCAACGCCTGAACGGCAACGGCATATTCAACAACATTCAGTTGATCATGGAAGCCTCTCTCTATCAAGAGATGACGCAGACCGACGATATGCGCAACCTAATCAACGGCAGCGGCGCGCTGGCTTACAGCCAAGACCAAGTTGCCCGCGTGTTGGGTGTTGACGGTGTTGTGCTTTGTAACTCGCGTTACAACTCGGCCAAGAAAGGCCAGACCGGAAGCCGCACCAAAATCTGGCCGACAACCAGCTTTTACGTTGCCAGCATCGCCAACGGCCCGCTGTCAAATGGTGGAGTAGGTCGCACGTTGTTTTACAACGCTCGCGGAAACGGCGCGTTCACAAGCGAAACCTATCGCTCCGAACAACCCCCCGCCAACGTTGTGCGCGTTCGCTCAAACCTTGACGAGTTAATCGTCAACGAGTTTGCTGGCGAAAAGATCACCGGAGCCTAGAGAATCCGCAGGGTGGAGAACAGGGGGCGGGTGCAAATGCGCCCGCCCCTTTTTAGGATTTAAGAAATGGCAAGTATAACGCAAGCGCAACTGTCGGCGGATATGAATCACGCCCTTGAGGATTTCGGCGTGACGTTGACGGTTGTGCTGCCGTCCGGATACACGGGCACGACATTCAGCGCAACGCGCACTTCAATCACAACAGGCTTTATCTTGGAGACAAACGGGCGCGACGTTCAAATTGATTCGGCCTTTTATCTCAACCTCGTGAGCTTGTCGCCCGTGCCTGAAAAAGGTTGGATTGTGAACGATGGCACGCGCGACCTAAAGATTGCAATGACCGACAAAGACCCAAGCCGCAGCAGCTTAAAAATCGACTGCGTTCGGAGGCATTCAAACTAATGGCGGCAACAAAACTCTGGGAAGTGTACGACATAGAAACGCCTTTTGAAAAGGCGGCAGTCGCGCACATGGCAAACGTGTTTTCCGATGACCTTGCGCAATACTCGATTGTGCGCACGATAAACGATGACACGTTATTGACCCCCCGCATTGAGGTTAGGTTTGAGCTTGGCGACGCAATGGAACCGATCCCGCAGCGCGGCGGCGGGGCGTCGGCATCCACCCTTGATTATAGAAATTTCAACGCGCAGTTTTTTGCGCGCGTGGTGACAGACAACGCCCAAGATCAAGAGGACGATCACCACAAGGCGCGCGGAACGGTGCGCCAATGCCTTGCCGTTTCGAGCGACATATTCAGCACGACAGGATCAGGAGGCGCGCCGCAGTTGACAGGAACGGTTGACGGCAACACCGCGTTGTCAAACGTGGTAAACGGAGACGGCACGGAGTTCAGCGACGAGCTTGCGGTTGGCGACACAATCCGGATCGAATCAAGCGCGGGAAACGATACCAAGGTTGTGCAGACAATCAACAGCAACACCCAGTTGCTAGTCACAAGCGACTTTGCCCTAAACCATAGCGGCGGCAATATCTTTCGGGTGCAGTCTTTTACCTATGGCCCAGCCTTGGAATTGTTCACAGTCAACTACATCAAGCCCGAATCAACAGTCTACGAAACCGACGGCACGTTTAACGTTTCAGAGTTGAGTTACAACATGGTGATCGGCATCCGGTCGGATGCTTGGCCCGCAAGTTAATGGGACAAACTAGCGAAGAGTGGAAAGAATACGCGCCGAAAAGGCCGACCCAAAAAAACTAATATCAAATTGGAGGAAATGAATAATGGCAGTTACAAGTGATGGCACGCAAAGTTTCGGGATTGAAGTGTCGCCCGTCGCAATCAATAGCGTGGACTATATTGCGGAAGATTTCAATGTCACTTACGCGGGAAACCGTGTTGACATCAACGACAGCAACGGCGAGCCGCTAGGCTCAACGACCGTGCCGCAGCGTGTCGAGTTCAGTGCGACCTTGCAATATGCAACATCGTCAACCGCAAGCCCAACCATCGGCCACGAAATGACGCTTGCAACTGGACGGAATGCGGCAACCTATGTGATCACCGAAATTGGCGACGCTCAAACGCAAGGCGACTATGCCAAGTGCAGTGTTTCCGGTTACGAAAAAATCAACTAGGTTTTTGAATGACCGCGCAAGAGCTTTGGGCCGAGTATCGGCCCAAGCTCGACGCCGCGCGGGATCGTGACCGAAAAGAGCAACAAGGGGTTTTTCTTTCTGTTCCCGAAAATGTCGGCGGCGTCTGGCTTGAGCCTTTGACCATCGAGCGTTTTTTGCTGCTCGACGGTATTGATCATCCTATGCTTACGGGCCGAGGCGTGACGCCTGAGTGCGTTGCGTCTTTCTGTTATATTCTATCCCCTGAATACAGACACGGCGACCAGAAAGCGGCGCGCGATTTCATCAAATCATTTTCACCTCCAGACGCAAAAGAGTTTGCCGAGCAACTGGCCGAATACGTTCAAGATCAATTTGACCTTGGCGGGGCAGACTCAAAAAAAGAAAACCAAAGCGGGGCGGGTCAAAGTTGGGTTTGCTCAACGATTGACTTGCTGGCGTCTGAATACAGTTGGAGCGAGCAAGAGATTTTGCGGCTCCCAATCAAGCGAGCGTTTACCTACGCGCGCGCAATAGTGGCGCGCAAAAGTGAGGGCAACGTTGCGACATTTAGCAAACACCAAGATCGTGTGAAATCAGAATACCTTGAAGGCATGCAAAAAATAAGGAGCGAAAAAAATGGCGGGTAAAATCACCTTAATGGCTTTTTTGGGCCTCGACACTTCACAAATGAAGGAGGGAATGAGCAAGGCGGAAAAATCTGCGGCCAAAGGCTCCGAAAAAATTGGGCAGAGTTTACGCAAGGGCGTTAACGTGCTTGCCACTGCGGCGGCTGCCGCTGCCGCTGCCGCTGCCGTTGCGATAACGGCATTCGTCGCCAAGTCGATCATGGAATTTGTAGAGTTTGAGGAAAAGATGAACGAGGTGTTCACCTTGTTGCCAGATCAAAGCGCGGCGGCGGAACGGAAGATGACGAAAGACGCAAAGAACCTTGCGCGAGAGTTTGGCGTTTTACCGAATGAAGTTGTGCCCGCGCTTTATCAAGCAATATCTGCGGGCGTTCCGAAGGAAAATGTTTTTGAGTTTATGGCAGTCGCCAGCAAGGCGGCAATCGGTGGAGTCTCTACCGTAGAGACTGCGGTTGATGGATTGTCTACCGCAATGAATACATACGGGCAAGACAACTTGAGCGCGAAGGATGCGGCGGACGCAATGTTCACGGCGGTCAAACTTGGCAAAACAAACTTTGAATTATTGAGCGGCTCAATGTCAACCGTGCTGCCTATTGCGAAAGCGATGGGTGTTGATTTCGATCAAGTCATGGCGGCGGTTGCGACACTCACAAAACAGGGCGTTCCCACTGCGCAAGCCATGACCCAAATCCGCGCAGCGATGCAAGCCTTGGGTTCGCCGACAACGAGGCAATCGGCATATTTGCAAGAGCTTGGCGTTGATACTGAGAAGATGAAGGCGGCACTTGCTGGCCCAAATGGGTTAGCGGTCGCAATGGGGATGATGGAAAAAGCGGCGGCTGGGGACAACGAAAAGCTGCGCAAGATGGTTGGAAGTGTTGAGGCTCTAGGCGGCATTCTTGCAGTGACCGCGCGCGGCGGTCTAATTATGGCCGAGTCAATGGACGAGATGAGTAAGAAAGCGGGCGCAAACGATGTTGCATACGGCAAAATGAATGAATCGCTTAAACGCACGTTTGAAGCACTCAAGGCAACGGTGAGCGTTGGCCTTACCAATGCAGGTTCGGCGTTCTCGCGTTTGCTTGTTTCGATGGGGCCAGCACTTCAAAGGCTGGCTGACATCTTTGCCGATTTTGATTGGGGCGGCGTTACTAAAGCGATGAGTGATTTAGGCAAAAGCCTTGCGCCCACTTTGATGAAACTTGCGAACGCTGTCGGCGAATTGATGCGCGAAGTGTTTGGCTTGTTTGAAGGTATCGGCGCGGGCAAAGGCATTATTGAATCCATTGTTGGCGTGATTATAAAAATAGTTCACGGGGTCAAGGGTGTTGTTCAATTTGTTAAACAGCTTTTGATTGCGTTTGAAGCGTTGCCAGACGGCGCAAAATCCTTTGCAAAAATTATCGCTGGCTTTGCCCTTGGGCCAATCAAAGCACTGTTTTCAATCGCTGGTTTTTTACTGAAAACATTTGGCGATCTCGGCATGGCGTTCGGCATTGCAATGGGCGACATAATCGCCGCCACAACAAAAACAATCGGCAAGTTGCTTCAGCACATTGCGCCGCTTGTCATGGTTGTTGATGAGAGCCAAGGGACGGCGTTGATGAAAGCTGCACTCGAAATGGAAAACGCCGAGCGTGATCTTGACGCAAAGCGTAAACAGCTTGAAGAGGAACGCAACCAGCGCGCGAGGGAAGCGCACCGCGAGCGCATGCAAATGATAAAAGAGGAAAAGGCCGCAGAGATAAAAACCGTACAGCAAAAAGAGGAAGCCAAGGTCAAAGACGTAAAAGCAGAGATTGCAAAAAAACGGCAAGCAATGATTGCGCTGACGGGCAAGCCTTTCTGGACGGTGGCAACCGTAAAGGAATTGGAATCTGTGCCGGATGCAATAATGAAGAAAGCAATGATTGCGCTAACGGCAAAAGGAATAGGTCCGTTAAAAGAATTGAAAATGGGAAGTGACACTTTTGATCGCAAGACAATTATGGAGGCAACAGGAATGACTCCCGAAATGATTGCCGCAACTAAAAGAAACATTTCAATAACTGAGGGGAAAAAGTTGGATGAAATGGTGAAGCACAAAGTAAAGGAATTAGAAGACAAACTTAAAGCAAGTGGTGATCGTATTAAGGAAAACGAAGAGTTACGCATGAAAAATTTCTTTTCAATGATTGCTTTGGCTGGCGGCCCATCAGGCCAAGATCATGCGGAAATCCGCGCAAGGTTAAAAACAGCAGAGCAACGCGCGGCGTTTGATGCAAGAATGGTTGCGCTTTATCAAAGAGGTGTTGCAATACATAGAAGAAACATTGAGCAAAAAACTCGCAAAGCGTTCGGACAAAAAATGGCCCCTCTTCCTAAAATGGCACCACTTCCGCCAAGCGGGATTTCACTAGGCACGCAGTCGGCTTTTACGCCGCGACCAGTTGGGGCGGCGCAAACTCCAACAGTGAAAATCGACGCAAACGATATGCTTAAAAAAATGAACACGTTTTATGGCACGGCAATAAAAGACATCCAAAAAAGTTTGCGCTCGATTGATTACAGTTTGAAAGGTAAATTTGTAAACCAGTAAGGGCGACACTATGCCAAGAAACGACGACGCACCAAATACCGGATGGCAAACCGCTGTTGAAGTTTCCAGCGTGCCAAGAATCCTGACCCCGTTTTCAGGCATTGGAGACACGAGCGCGAAAATTTACGAACGTGACTTCATTCAAAACGGCGATTACTGGACACCCCTCGCGCTTGATACCGCTGACGGTGTTTTTACTAGCGCGTTTCTTATCGAGGAAACGCAGCCGCAACAATTTGGAAATGGGCTTGTGAAATGGACTCGACGTTTCGGAACAGTGCCCAGCACGTTTTCACATTATAGCGCGGAGCAGTTCACTTTTTTTGGCTATTATGATAGCTATGAGACAAACACCAGCTACCGCGACCCATACCCGCGCGCAACTGTCACCGAAATAACAAACACATTCATCAAGTCAACCGATCCGGAAACTGATTTTCCTTTTGCGTCTGGGGATCAAAAGTTATTAAGTCAAAACAATCGCGGCGAATTTGTTGGATACGTTGACGGCAACACGACGCCGACAATCTCAACTTATCAAGGCTATGTTTCGGCCAACACTCAAATCGTTATTCGTGACCCACTAATCGAGCGTTGTTACGGAAGCGGAAACATCTGGCGCAAACAAGTTTACAAAGCCGAAGCGCAATAAAAAATGTCTGTCCAAAATTCAACAGGTTTGTCATCTCGTGCAAATGAGGGTTACAAGTTTGGCGGCACTTTCTCCCTTGGCACTTCTCCGACATTGCTGGACAGCATTGAAGCGCGGCGCGTCCAGCGGTTTATTGAAAGCATGGTTTTTAGGTCAGCGTTTGACATTAACACGGGAACGCCCGCAGCAAATCAATTCATTGCAGACTTTTCAAACAGCGAGGCGGTCAAGTGGCGGCTCGATCTTCAAACAGCTTTGCGTTACGACCGCGAGCCGAGGCTAGGCGCAAATCTAGACTTGCGCGGGCATGATATACTTTTTCGCGAGCTTTCGCGCTTGGTTCAATGGGGCGCAAATGGTTTTCAGTTTCACCCGCAAAACTACCCAGCCAACACCGACGCCGATTTGCGCGTGATCCTCAAGTTGTTCGCTTGGGATTCTGACAACCCTTATCACGTCGGTTTCAAAACTGCATCGGCAAGCGACTTGGCGGGGAGCGGATCACTTGACGCAGACAACGGGATTGTGTGGACGTTGCCGCACGAGGACGGCACAAGTGGGCAAGTGCTGCAAACGGACGGCAGCCGAATCTTGTCTTGGGTTGACGGAGGCAGCGGGCAAAACTTTGGGATCATTTCAATCGCGGGGCAAAGCGATGTTGAGGCTGATCAAAGCAAGGACACGCTCACGCTGATTGCTGGCACTGGCATCAGCTTGACGACAGACGCCGCAGCGGATTCGGTGACGATAACAAACACCGACTATGGCGGCGGCACGCTTACGGTTACAGAGCAAGACGGCACGCCCAGCGTTGCCAATGTCACGACAATCAAATTCAATAACGGCAGCGTGACAGATGACGGCAGCGGAGTTGTTTCTGTTTCCAGTGGCGGCCCCAATGTTGGTGATGGAACAATAACAGTAACTTCTCCTTCTTCTTTAAGATTTTCAAATGATTGTGTAACAGAATCGCCAACAGGCGTTGCTAGAGTTTATACAGGTAGGCCAATAAATCTTGCTACTACGGGCAACGGCGTAGCAGTAGGCACTTCAGTTGAAACTTACAAATCGGCATCTGTTGGTTATGAGCAATATCATTTCATTGCGGCAGATGGAATGAAATTTGAGGCCACTGGCAGCGGCACCTCGCAATCGCTTGAAATAAGCGCGCAGTATACAACCGTAGGCACAGACGGCAATAGTTTTGATTTTCGTTGCGGCGATGAACTTGCATTCAAAGGCGGCAATGGAATCACTACCTCTTACACCGCTGCGTCATATCCTTATTGGGTAAATCTTGAGGTGAGTGATGACGTTGTGCAAAACATCAATTCGATTGCAGCGGTTGGAAATAATTTTGACATTACCGCAGGGTCAGGAATTTCAATAACTGGCGGTACTGCTGAAATTACTATTGATTCAGACGTTGCAAATATAGTAGCGGGGACAAATATATCTGTCTCGCAAGATGGGTCAGAGTTCACGATCACCAACGACAAAAGCGCAATCGTCAAAAGCGTAGACCCTGACCCTGACGCATACGTTGCGGTTTACTGCGATGAATCTCCAGAGGTTAGGTTCAACGATATTCTAACAATCGACAACATTTCAGAGCATGAAATTGAAACCAAACTTTGCGCGGAGTACGTCCATTCATGTGAGGAGAATACGATCAAAGTCATTGGTCATGCGGCAAGTGATCCTTGCCTTGTTGGGTTTGCTGTTGATGGTGATTCTCTCTTGCTAAAATTTGCGCACGCAATGCCGTTGCCTGAATCTGTCAACGTTCACTTGTCCGGAATCCGCAAAGGCTTTGACGGCAAAAGGCATCAACCGAAAACGCTTGAACAAGCGAAACAGAATGATGCATTTTGGGGGTCGGCATATTCTAAATGATCCACGAAAACCCCAAGTTGTTTGTTGTCATTCTTGGCGACCTTGGCGAGCGTTGCTTTGACGCTTTAGATTCGCGCTTTCCCGCGCTCCAGAATGGCGCACAAGCGTTTTTGTTTGCTTCCGCTAGTGGGAACAAGGTTGACATATTGAACGCCTCACAATGGGCATCTCATCGCGGGCAAGAGCATTTGACCGCGTGCTTTGATTGTGGTGACGAATCGGTTGCGCTGGGCGCGGCTTGCACGGTCGCCCGTCCTTTCACAAGTCGAGGCTATGAGATCGAGCCTGTTTGGGTTCGCGGCAAGATTGAAAAGCCAAAGCGTATCAAATCCTTTTCCGTTGTTGCAACTCAGGAGGTTGCGCAAGAGGCCGCGATTTTGATCGCGTCGCTGCGAACATTCCACGCCGACCCGATTTTTGTTTTCTGCGATGAGGACGCAAAGGCGTTGATCAAGTCGCACAATTTTGACGGCGTAGAGTTCAAGACTGAGGCAGACGAAAAAACACTGGCAGCGCATAGCGACCGCTTGGCTGGCAAGGTCGCAGCCAAAAACAGCTTTCATCGTGTCGATTGTATCGCCGCGAAAATGGACGCTTGGCAATGGGCGATTGATGAAGCGGGCGCGAGTCTATTCCTTGACGCTGATATTGTTGCCGTCTCAAACCTCAACGGCGGAATGCGGGGCGAGGTTATTTTGTCGCCGCACTATCATGGCGTTCCGAAGCTGGAACCCGCGCGCGACTTTGGAATTTTTAACGCGGGCTACATCTGGAGCGACCAACCGGACGCACCAAAAGTTTGGCGTGAAATCTACGAGGGCAAGTCTAGGTTTTTTGAACAAGAGGGCATGACACTTTTTGCGCAGCACTTTGACGTCAGCTTTTACTCGCCAGATCACAACGTTGGCTTTTGGCGCGATCCAGATTTTGATTTGAACGTGCGAAGCTGGCACGCGCACATGACCGACGCGCTCGACGAAAAAGCAAACAACGGGTTGCGCGTCAAATACCAAGAACACCGCAAGCGCGTTTTTGATTGGCTCGAATATCAAGGGCGCGACGATCTGATTGATTTTATCGAATGCGTGAAAAAATAATCTTTTGCCATTACGGGAAGGCGGGCGGCGTTTGGGTCAACGAATACTTGTCAAAGATGTTGCGCCGCGAAGGCTACGCAATCCGCAACTCTTTTTATATGGGCCTCGGCAGAGACTTCACAGAGGATGAAGTCATGCACGTTGCCAACACCTGCGAAGGCTTCAAAACCTACATTCACCAACAGCACCTTTCTGTCACAAGTAAAGCCTTGTCGCACCTGAAGAGCAAAGGCTTTTGGTCTTTCATGTTTTTGCGCCCGCCTGAAGATGTGATTTGTTCAATTTATTTTTGGGCGTTGCGAAAGATTGAGGACGGCCAGCCTTGCCCGATTGCGCCACACTTAAACCCGACCGCGATCGAGCTTGGCGATTTCTTTGAAGAGGTGTCGAAAAATAAAAAAGCACTCTGGGCGTTGCCGCCTTGGGTGAATCAAGTTGATAATGTCGCGATGATTTCAGATAATAATTTAAGGGCATTCTTGCGGCAGCATTTCGCGCATGAATACGATCCGGACAAATACGAATTGAAAGAGCGGCACATGAACAGATCAAGCAATGAAGGCTTTGCAGAGTACGCGAGGCAAGGGCGCATTACATTGGCGCAGCAATCCGCGCTTGTGGGGTCGGATGAGTTTGCGGAATTTTCAAACCTAGCGCGGAGGCTGGGACATCGGAGGGAATGGTAAATGGATTTGGCAAGCATTATGCAAGCGGGCTTTGCGATAGCGATCGCGGTTGGCGGGTTTTTCTTTCGGCGAATACAAAGCACGATTGACGATCAAGCTCGCCGTTTGATCGGCCTTGAAATCAAGGTTGCGAGGCAGGAACAACAAACCGAAAACTTGATTGACAGATTGGATCGAATAGAGCAAAAGATTGATCAGCTACTTAAAACATGAGTTTCGACCCTATCAACGCAAGTGCTGGCTTTTTGGTCGGCGTGACATTGACCGCCCTGCTGTTTTTGCTTTTCGGAATGCTCACGCATTTTTATCAACTGGCGGATCAAGTCCAAGACATAATTCAGCAAGTAAAAGGTGATGAAGCCCATGACCCCACAGGAGATCAAGAAAATGGAACAACCGAAAAATGACCCCGCGCGCAAAGGCGCATTCACAAGCGAATTTATTTTTGCAATCCTTTCGTGCGTGATGACGCTCGCAATCGTTGGCGGATGGGTAGACCCTGAAGGCGGCGCGAGCATGACCGACAAAATCGCCGCAATCGTTGGCGTTGCCCTGACAAGTTGCGGCTACACCTACGGACGTAGCGCGATCAAGCGCGAGCAGATCAAGGCAGACGCTGAATGAAATTGCTTTTGGCTTTCTTCAATTCATTGCTCAATCATTTGACCAATCTGCTGCTGAAAGACAAATCTGCAACCGATGCCACCACTCCTGAAGATATGCGCCGCCGCTGGGATAATCATGTGCGCGACAGCTTGCGGGACGACTAAAGTCGTTTTCGTCGATACCCAAGCCGACCTTGTGAGACTCGGCCCAGACGTGCGCGGCACGGTGTACGTCAACCGAGGCGGCGAATGGATTAAATCAAAAAACAAAGTGACCTTGCCCGAAGGCTGGGTTGCTGGCCCCTTACCAAAAAATGATTAAGTTTTTGACCTATTGCTTTTGTCTACTTGTCCCCGCCTCGTTTCTCGCGGGCTTGATCGCAAGCGCGATCTTGCTCTGGCGCGCTGTTCTTAATTAGGACAAACCGCCCAAGGGTGGATGGGCAAGGCGTGGAAAAAATTCGTTGCCGTTGGGGATAATCACGGCGCACTGATCGACCAAGACACTGCGCGCGCGGTGTTGAAGTTTTGCGATCATTGGAAACCTGACGCGCGCATTCATCTCGGCGATTGTTTTGACTTCGCAAGCCTCCGCGCTGGAATCAATCCAGACTCTGACGGCGTTGCGTGCGACGATCTCAGCGAGGATTTATTTCAGGGGTTCAAATTCTTGGAGCAGTTCAGGCCGCACGTTTATCTTGTCGGAAATCACGAGGACAGGCTTTGGCGGATTGCCTCAAGTCACACTCAAGGCGTGATGCGTTACGCTGCGCGCGATGTGATCGACCGAATCGAAAAACAGTGTAAGCGGATGCGCTGCAAGTTGTACCTGTACCATGCAGAGAACGGAGTTCATCACGAGGCAAATGGCAAGCTGGCTTTCGCGCACGGATACAGTGCCAACCAAAACGCCGTCAAGGAACATGCCACACATTTCGCATCTGAAGGCGGCAGCGTTATCATCGGCCACTTGCACCGCGTAGAAATCCAAACAGGCAAACGCAAAGGCGGCACTCATGGATATTCTGCGGGATGCCTCGCAAACTTCGCCTCAATGGACTACGCCAAGAACAGGCTGGCAACGGCAGGTTGGGAAAACGCTTTTGCGTTTGGCGTGTGGAAAGGTGAGACTGCAAACGTGTGGATCGCGCGCAAGTGCGGCCCGCGCTGGTTACTGCCGACAGGCGTGGAGGAGTTTTAACAATGGACAAAAAGACCGCTTCAAAATTTGCGCAAGCACTTGGCTCGATTGGCAAGGCCGACGTGATCCCTGAAGGCTGGGCGACCGCAAGAGACATTGCCGAAAGCCAAGACGTTTCAATGCCGCACATGCAAAAAAAGATTCGTGTGCTTGTCGAGTCAGGCAAAGCAGAAATGAAGAGGTTTAAAATTGAAACCTCGCGCGGCTTTTATCCCGTGCCGCATTACCGAATCAAATGAAACGCTTGCCGCCCATTGGAACGCTTGCCCGTTTTCATTGGGATGATATTTGCGCGCACACAAACGCACTCGCCAGCGAGGCCAAGGTTTGCCGCTGCGTGACGATCGGATTGTTGCACGCAGCAAAGCGCGATCACATCGTTGTTGCAACTTCACTTTTTGAGGGCGACCAAAAAGGGCCAGAGGCTTGCGGCGATTTTGTCGCAATCCCGCGCGGAGTGCTGCGCAAGATTGAGCCAATCAAAAGCTGACCCCCCCCCGTTTGACCCTGAAAAAACAGGGCCAAAAACTTTTTTCAAAAAAAGTGAAATAAACCCTTTACACACTGGCGGCTTGCCTGTACGCTGTAAGCACAATGAAGGCAGCAAACAACAAACTCCAAGCAACCAAATCCGACAACAACCGCGTGAAGGTCGGCCACTCCCTAACCTTCAGCTTTGGCGAATACGACAACACCGTGATCGCGCTGGCTGGCGAAAAATACTTGCGCCACAAGCTCGGCCTTGATTGCGATGACAAGGCTTTCAATCTCTTGTGCGATATTCAAGAGGTTGAGTCCATCAACCCAATCCACTGGCGCGAGCTTACGGAATCAGAGCAACGCGCTTTTTCTGAGGAAATGGAATATCACGTCGCCGTCGATGAAATGGAGCAGCAGCAGTATCATCAAGCGATCGGCCTTGCTGAAGGAATCTAGTAACAAACCCAAACCCAAACAGGAGCATAAAGACAATGAGAATACAAAACCAATTCGGAGCAATGGAACAGAACCCAATCAGCGATCAACAACTGGCCGACCGCAAGAAAGTCAAGCGGCACGTCGATTGGACAGAGCGCGGCCTTGTGATTGACCGGATCAGATTGATTGGCGACCCGTCCCCGTTCATGCCTTTCTACGATGTGAGTTATTGCACCGGACACATCAACGGCGAACCTGTCAAAGTGAGTTTGCCGTTTTCCCAAGTGCCGAAGAAATACAAAACATTTTTATATCAAGAGGCAAAAAAGACGGGCCAATTTATCAACGGCATATTTGACCCCGCAACCGTTTCGATCCTGTAACCCCAAACACAAACGACCAATGCAAAAAGAAATCACCAAGAACGGGTTGCGCATCCTGCGCGAAGAGATCAACGGATTCCAGATTTGGGAAACCATACCGCGCCGCAATCATATCGGCGGAGTCATGCGCGAGGTTGGCGACGCCGTAACGATCGACGGCGAGGCGTTCACAGTGACCGACCTCGCCGAAGCTGGGGCGCGTTGCCAGATCACAACCAAGCGCGTTGTGGACTACGAAACCGTAGCGGGCAAGCGCGTCCACTTCACAACGACCAAAGGCAAGACCGCCCTCGTGTCGCTCTACAAATACCCCTGAAAAAACAGGGCCAAAAATTATTTGAAAAAAAATAAAAAAAACGCTGGACAGATTACAGGCAAGCGGCTAGAGTGTACGAACAATGAGCAACGCAAAAAACAAAGTCGAAGAGATCAAGAACACAATCCGCAACCGTGTCGCGCAGGGTGCAAACCTGAGCGCGCTTATTGACTTGGCCCATCTGCGAGCCGAGGCAACCAACGGCGGCGACGCCAAGCTGGTTCGCGCTTGCTTGCTCGATGTTTTTCAAGAGGTAAACGGAGAGCAAGCAGTTGATGCCCTACTTGAAAAGCTGGGAATGTAAACCAAACCAAAACCTAAACCCAAAAGCATAAGACAATGAAACAAATCCAACAAATCCAATCGGATCAAGACCAGATCAAGGGCGCAATGAGCCAAGTGCGCAACCGAGTGCAAAACGTTTTCTATTTAGATTTGCCACGCGGCCCAATTTACAATCACCCGCAATCTGGTTTCCCTGTTCAGGATCGCATCGCCCCAGACGGCACAAGCTCGGAGGCTTTAACAGAATGCTATTACTCCAATTTCAACAGCACGGAGAAAAGCCTTTTGCGCTGGCTCGCCAAATGGGAAAAGGCTGCGGGCGTTGACGCGCTCGCGCCATACGCTGAAAAGCTGAAAGCACTGCAAGCCGATCTTGAAGCCAGCAAAAAAGAACTGGCCGAAACTCGCGCCGCAATCAAAGAGGCCAAAGCATTAAAGGCCGCAGTCAAGCAAGGCTTGCTTACTGGCCCGCTCGGCGAATGCCTTAAAGACTTCCGCCCCGAATACGTCGCAAGATGCCTTGCCGTTTACGATATGCCAGACGGTGACGGTTACGAAAAAGAGGTTGTGAAATACGATCGCTCGTATCAAAACAAAATCCGCGAAACCGTCTTTGTCAAAAAGGGATCGGGCGAATGGGAACGCAAAAAGGCGGAGGTTATCGAGTGCGCAAATCATTCTGTTGATGCCTACATTTACAAGCTGGCCGAAAAGATCGGCAAGAAAGTCACAGCCGCCAGCATCAAGGGCAGCTTGTGGGATCACTCAATCCTGACCGTCACTTGCGAGGGCGGCGAGGTGCAGCAGTGGCGCACTCAGTGCATCATAAATGCGCGCTACGAATACAACACCATTTTCAACCAGTGGCCCACACGCCGAATCGACTAGGCAAACGGGGGGCGGCCTAGCCGCCCCCCTTAAAAGCCCACAAAAACAGGCTCGAAAAAAAATCGAAAAAAGTGAGAAACAGAGTTGACAGGCAAGCGGCTTGCGATTAGGGTAAACCCACAATGAACGACGCAAACAACAACAGCAACCAAATCACCAAGCAAGACCTCGACGATCTGAAGATCGACAAAAGCAAGCCGATCCGGATCGTCAAGGTCAAGACGCCAGAAAGCAACGTTGCCGCCGCTGGCCGTTGGGTGAGGGGCGGCGTTTCCTCTCACCTGACGCACGGCAGCGGTCGCCAAAAAACGGTTTGCACCTCCGCTGTGCTGGCTAACTTCAACATCTCGCCAGACTCTTACCATTACAGCGAAAACCGCTCGACGGTTATCGGCGTGTTGCGCCGCAATCGCTGGGCCGTTCGCTCTCGCAAGTCGGCCTTGAAGGTCGGCAAGGGCAAGCATCCAAGCGTCGGCCAAATCCGCGCAAGCATTCGCAAGCTGGATGCCCCAAGCACTGCGCGTTTTTATGTCAGCATCAAGGGGCACGCGATGCTTCTTGATTACCAAGGCCGCACCATTGTTGACACTGCCCCGCGCGCCAGAGATCGCCGCCCCGTGCTCGACGTTGCGCTTGTCGATCGCCAAGAGAATATCAACGACTAATCCAAACCCAAACCCAAAACCTCAAACACACATACAGACAATGAAAACCAAACTAAAATTGACAACCAACCGCAAAGTGACGGTTGACCTAAACGAAGAAACCGCAACCCCTGAGATCATGGACAAGCACAAGATGCAAGAACTGCTTGCCCAGTGGTGGGAAATATCTTGCGAGCTTGGCGACGAATTGCCGCCCCGCATTCTTGACAAGATCATTGACGCACACAGCGAGGCCGAGGATTGGATTGATGACATCCACCCGCAAGCAACTTGGCCCAAGCATCACGGCAACACGGAGGGCGAAGAATGATTGAACCAACCGAACTAATCAACGGCAAGCCGATCAAGAGGCAAGGCGTTTGCGGCGTGATCGCAACCGCAAACGTGACAGGCCGAACGCCTCAAGAAGTGTTTGACCTGTTCAAAAAATCGCGCGGCCTTGACTGCGGCAAACGCTGGCGCGGCGCACTTTACAACTGGGCATTGCTCAAGATGCTGGACAGGCTCAAGGTCAAACACGAGCGAATAAAGGTTGAGCGTTGCACGCTGCAAAAGTTTACGGATTGGCACGCAGCCAAAGGCAAGACTTATATCGTGCAAGTAACGGGTCATTTTGTTGTTGTCCGCAACGGGCTGATCGCAGACCAAAACGGAGCCAAGCCGATCCTTGAAGCATGGGCGCGCCGCCGCTTCATCAGAAAAGTTTGGCACATTAAAAACCCCGCCATTGACAAACAGGCCGTTAGCGTGGCAGCATCGCCCGCTATGGAAAAACCAACAGTGACCGAAGCCGCCCGCCAATACCTCGCCGAGATCGGACGCAAGGGCGGCAAGAACAACAAGCACCAAGCGCGCGCCGCGCAAACCTACTGGGCGCGACTGACCCCAGCGCAACGCAGCGAGGAAATGCGCAAACGTGCCGAGAAACGCCTGAAAAACAGGCTCAAAAAAAAATGAAAAAAAATGCGAATCAGTGTTGACAGGCAAGCGGGTTGTGTGAGATAACATAGTCACCGCGAGGAACGCGGCCAACGAAACTCGAAACAGCAAAAGACAATGAACAAGGACACAATCAAACTAGAGGGCAAGAATCATCACGGCAAAACCTTCAACGTGAAATACGTTCGCCCAAATGAAAACCGTTGGCATTCAGACAGTGACCGTTTCAAACGTCATGGCGGAGTGCCAAACGAATATGATGAGGCTTTGATTTTAATCTTTGACGCTGAGTATGAAACCCTCTGCGGTTTTGATCCCGAAGGGCAATTCGTCACAGCTTACGGCGTCTCGACTATCCTAGACCATGCGGAGGGGCGCGGCATCCGGTGTCACGGTGGCATTCCTGCATGGGATTTAACAGAGTGGCACGTTACCGAGATTAAAACCTTCATAAAGGGGAAACAAAACTAAACCCAAAACCCTAAACAGCAAAAGACAATGACAACCGAACAAAAAAACCAAGACATGACCGTTTACCGTTTTCGCGGAGTATCAAAGCCAGTGAAAACTTGGGGCAAGGAAAGAGGGCAAACGATTCACGGGGATTGTGTGGGCCTCAAGCGTGTTGAATGGGTCGAGCATGGTTCTGAGTGTTACGAAATTTTTCTTATCGAGCTTTCCAACGGCGAAAGGTTTGAAGTTCGTGAGGAAGATCATCGAGGGGCTGACCGCGCTTTAAGTTTTCAGGTCAAAAAGTTTTTCAATAAGAACTAACCCAACCAAAAACCTAAACAGCAAAAGATAATGACAACCGAAGAGACAACAAACGCACGCGGCGAAACCTATTTGCCGCCTGTCAGAGTCAACAACAAGGAAATCGACGCGACTTTGATTTTTGAAAAACGCCCAACGGGCAAATTTCAAAGGATCACGTTCACCGTTAAAGCAGTCGATGGCGATTTTGGCGATGAGTGGCACGACACCTATAACAAAACTTACGACAGCGAGAAACAGTGGCGCGCCGCGCACGCTCGGTACTCGAAAAAATACGCCGCACAACAGCGGGAGCAATAACCCAAAACCCTAAACAGCATGAACATACGAACACTAAACGAGGAGCACTTTCAGCTTGGCGAGGTTCCTTACAAAAGCGTGCCGCATCTAGGCGAGCTTAAAGATAACCCGCAGTGCGCGACCTATTGCTCCGGATGCCGAAGGATTGCGAAAATAACCATCAGCAAATCGCCGTTTGGTTCGACCGTTTACATCAGCACAAAAGGCAAAGAGGTGTTGCCACTTGCGGCAGAGTGCCGCGCGTGCGGTTCGGGTTGGCCGATCTACTTGGTTAACGAAGAAACCTTGCACCGCAAAGCACCGAAACGGCAGGAACAAAACAACAACCCTTTTAAATAAAAACAGCATGAAAAAAATAAAACTAATTGCCGCGCTTGCGGCACTCACGGCAACCGTCTCGGCGGTTGAAATCAACGGCAAACTGATTCACGCTTTTGCGCTGACTGAATCGCCGCCGCACGGCATAGATCACACCGCGATAGGCGATGGTCAAAAAGCTAGGGGAGCATGGCAAATGCACTTTGCGGCATGGTGGGATGCGTCCGAATGGTTGAAGGCTCGCGGATACAAAAGCGCACCTTGGAAAACTGGGGCGCACGATCCATCTGTTGCGCATCAGCACGCCAAGGTTTACATGGCTTTGACCCACTCCAGACTTGCAAAGCGCATGGGCCGCGATCCTAACGCATTCGAGCTTTACGCCGCTTACAATCTCGGCGTCGGCGGATTCGCCAAGCGAGGCTTTAACATCGACGCTTGCCCAAGCGCAACGCGCAACGGCATCCAACGTTTGAAAAATCATCTCACGCGATGACCCCCCCCGCCGTGTCGCCCTCTTTTCAGGCATCTCCTGCCGACTCCTTGGAGGGCGGCACGGCAACCCCCCTATGCGTTGTGTGCGCCAAGACGATTCACACGGGCCACGTCTGCGGGCGTTGCTCTTACAAGGTCAACATGGAAGCGCGCAGCTATGGCAAGGCCAGAGGGCCAAAAGTTAAGACAAGAAAATTCAAGATTGAGCCAATGACAGGATCAATCGACTTTTAGAAAATGACTGATGGATTACATAAACGACCATATTGAATACAAAAAAATGTGTGAAAAATATTGCGAGGAAGCTATATGGCAAGAACCACCTCACGCAAACGCTCAAGGCTACATAGAAGGCGATCGAAAAATAACCCACAAAGATTATCCAAAAAGGTTAAGGAGTTATGGCAGAAGAAAATCAAATGAGGAAAATGAACGATCAAAACGAATTTAATTTTGGGAAACCAGCGGGCAAGATTGCTCTGGCGTTTCAGAAATACGACGCGAACAATCCAAACGTCTGGCGGTTGTTTGTCCAATACTCTCAGCAAGCCGCGCACGCTGGCCGACAGACATTCAGCGCGCAAGCGATTATTGAACGCATCCGATGGTTTCACTCAGTAGAAAACCCTGACGATGATTTCAAAATCAACAACGATTTCGCCGCATTCTATGCCCGCAAATTTCACGCGATGAATCCAAACCTAAACGGTTTTTTCCGCACCCGCAAAAGTCAGGCCGACGATGAGTGATGAAGGCGACAACATTCTTGCGATTGATTTTGACGGAACAATCATTCCGCAAGGCTCTGGCTTGAGCCGCGAGAGATTAGAAAAGCGACCGATGGCGGGCGCAGTCAATGCGCTGCAAATGTTGCACGCTCAACGCTGGCGCATCGTTGTCTTTAGTTGTCGCGCAAGAGATGAGCAAGGGCGCGCGCAAATCATTAACTGGCTGCGCCGTTACGGCATTGACAATTTGGTTGAGGAAATCACCGCGCAAAAACCTTGGGCAAAATATTACATCGACGACCGCGCGATTGCATTTGATAATTGGGCAAGCGTCTTGGAAAGGCTAACGGATGAAGGGCAAGAAACTGATGGGCATATTTGATTGGTCGCCGCTGGAAGAGTTCGCGCCGATCTGGCTGACCGATCGGTTGGTTGTGATTTATTCCGACAAATGCGAAAAGCGGATAAGCCGCAACGCGATCCCGATCAAAATCAATCGGTCGTTTACGTTTGGCACTGGCGGCCATCCATCAACGCGCGGCGCAGTTCACGCGATCATCTACGCCGTGCGCCAAAAATATGTTGACCCATCAAACGCGACTTTCGTTGACCTTGGCGACACGTCGGGCTTGATGTCGATTATTGCCAATCACATGGGGTTCAATCCGGTGTATCTGGCAGCCGAAGAGGAGAAAACCCAAGACGAGGCCGAGGCCAATATAATGTTGAACGATTGCGCCGCCATGATCACAGAACCCTCAACCCTTTTCGGCGTCGCGCAATATCACCGCGAGACGAATCAAGTGTTCGATGTTCGGCCAGAAATTATTTGCACAATTCAAGGCGGGTCGCCGATGGTTAGACAGTATTTGTCCGACTGCTATGATCTACTGGTTGACGGCGGCGTGCTGATCTGGGCAGGACATCAACCCAAGGCGACAGGCAAAACACGCGCGGCCCTTGAAGAGTATTTTGATGACATCGAACATTTAATTTGTGACGGCTGGCCCGTTGCGATTTGCAGAAAAACAAAACTAAAGGAACCAAAAGAAAATGAGTAAGCAGCAGATAGCAAACCCAAAGACAGAAATCCGCGCGCTCCTTGAGGGCGACGCATTCCGTGAACAGGTTGCCAAGGCATTGCCAACGCACCTGACCCCTGACCGCTTTTTGCGCGTCGCCTTAACCGCATTCAACCGGACGCCGAAGCTATACGCTTGCACGCGCGAAAGTTTGTTTCAATCAATGCTTGATCTGTCGGCGACTGGATTGGAGCCAGACGGCAGACACGCGCACCTTATCCCCTACGGCAACCAGTGCCAGTTGATCATTGATTACAAAGGATTACTTGCGCTCGCAAAGCGTAACGGCGTTACATCAGACGCCAAGGTTGTGCGCGAGGCCGATCATTTTGAAGTAATCGAGGACGACGGCAGCGGCAACACGGTGATCAATCACGCGGTCAACTACCGCAAGGCGCGCGGCGATTCGTTTGCCTTTTACTGCCGCGCCACTTGGCAAGAGGGCGACAACCGCGTTGTCAGTTACGAGGTTATGACGCGCGAAGAGGTTGAAGCAGTGCGCGCACGATCCAAGGCGGGCAAGTCTGGCCCTTGGGTGACAGACTTTGACGAAATGGCACGCAAGACTGTCATGCGCCGCCACTCTAAACGCTGGCCCCTATCCTCTGAGATTGCCGACGCTATCAATAAAGATTACGACGCGCCAGACTTTGCACGCAAAGCAAGCGCAACGGCCTCGCCGCTGTTTGCAGACGACGACCAGATTGCAGGGGCCGAAGTTGAAACCGAAATAGTAGAGGAGGGCGGCAATGATTGACCGCGATTTCTCAGATTGCGAAACGCAAGACGATCCGCTTTGCTTTGACTGTCACGCTTTGGGCCGACCCGAAGAGTGGAGCGAAACAATCGGTTGGCATTGTAAAGTTTGCAACGGTGAACGAGAGGTTGAGCAATGAAAGACATCCGAAGAGGAAAGGCCAGCGCGTCGCGCATGGCGCAAATAAAACAATGCCCGCAATCAATGCGCGCGCAAGAGGGATTGCCAGAGGTGCAAAGCGATGTTGCAACCTTTGGCACTGAATGCCACGCCGCGCAAGAAACGGGCAAGCTGGACAACCTAACAACCGAACAAGTCGAAGCTGTTACGCTGGCGCGCGAGATTGAGGCGGGCATTGTGTCGCAATGGGTCGAAGAGTTCGGAATTGAAAGCGAGCTTGAGGAAACACGCGAGGCAAGGCTTTGGGGTTTCGATGACAGGTTGAGCGGGCAAAACGACCGCACGATTGAGAGTCAATGCAACGCGCTTGTGATCGACTACAAATTCGGGCGCGGCGACGTTGACCCGCCAAGCCGCAACATTCAGTTGCGCGCGCTTGCGTGTCTGCTCAAGGAAAGCAACCCCGCCTTGCGATCAATCAGCGTCGCCATTGTTCAACCCTATGGGCCGCGATATGATTTCGCGACCTACCTTGACGCCGACTTGATCAAGGCACGCGATGAGATCACGCACATCCTCGACGAATCACAAAAGCCAGACGCCGAGCGCAGACCATCAACAACGGCTTGCGAATACTGCAAGGCCAAGCCGACTTGCCCAGAGGCGCAGGAGGTAGCGATTTCGATCGCGAGAATGGCCCCTGACGCGCTAACCGCCGCCAACCTTCCCGCCATGCTGGATTTGGCGAAAGCGGCTGAGAAAGCGTTTTCTGCCCGTGTTGACATGATACGCGCCAAGGCGCGCGAGTTACTTCAGGATGACCCCGATGCCCTCGATGGCTGGGAATTGAAAGACGGGCGCACCATGCGATCAGTCAGCGACGCGCAAGCACTCTTTGACGAGTTGCGCGAGCGCGACTTGATCGACGTAAGCGGCATGATGCGATCGGTCAAGGTCAGCGTGCCCAGCATTGAAAACGAGGTTGCGGTTTTCTCTGGCACATCGAAGAAAGACGCAAAGCAATTAGTCGCCGACTTTTGCGCTGATCACATCGAATCAAAGCAGGGCGCGCCCATGCTTTCAAAAAAGAAATGACAACGTTGAAACATCTTGCCCGCTTGCTTGTACGCGATTCAGGCACGCATTACATCGAAAACGGGCGGCGGCGCATCTTCATTGCAATGCGTCGCCTTCAAGATATTATTCCGACAGGCGCGCGAGTGCTGGACATTGGCGGCCATGACTCGGCAAAGCGGCTTGGTTATTCGTTCAAAGAATACACGCAAGCGGTTGTTCCGTGCCAATACTTTTTTGAGAACAGAAACACGCTCGACATCCGAACCGATCCGCTGCCGTATGAGGACAACACTTTTGACGTTGTTGTTTCATCGGAGAGCATCGAGCATTTTTGGCTTCAACGTGATGGCGGAATGATCTCTTGGGATGGCATCGAAAACTTTTGGCGCGAGTCGCATCGCGTGCTAAAGCCGAACGGATTGTTTTTTTGCAGCACACGCAACCGCTCTTGCGTGTTTGCTTGGATGATGGCGGCCCAAGGCGAAGAGTTGCAGGTTGCGTTTTCCTCCCCTACCCGTTGCGGCCATGTGCGCGAGCTTTGCAAATTAGACTTTGAACGCATTGCGCAAAGCACTGGATTATTTACGCGCCACATGATTGAAACCGAGTCGAGCATTCCAAAACCATTACAGGCGCGCGTTAACCTTTTTAGGCCAAAGGTCGAGCGGCTATTAAGTCGCAGCATCAAGCCAGACGAGGAACACGACACGATTTTTTTTACGTCACGCAAATGAGCATTGAAAGATTTATTGAAGGCACGCCCAAGCCGCAACCAAGACCGCGCGCAGTCGCTCGCGGCGGGTTTGCTCGCGTTTACAATCCAAAGACCGCAGATGATTGGAAACAATGCGTGCGCGATGGATTCAAAGACGTGCGGCTTGATTGTGAGCAAGTCAGTGTTTTTTTGCTTTTCAAAATGCCGCGCGCTAAATTACATTTTAATACTCGCGGCGAGCTAAAGCCAAGCGCGCCACGAGATCACACCAAGAGGCCAGACGTTGACAATCTGGCTAAGGCAGTGCTTGACGCGCTGGTTGATCAAGGCGTGATCAAAGACGATTCTCTTGTGACCCGCTTGGAGGTCGCGAAAGAGTACGCAAACGAAACCGAGGCGGGTTGCCTCATAAAAATAAAAACAGCATGAACGAAAACCAAAACAGCAATCAGCGCGGCGCAAAATTCAAAGGCTCCGCAGGACAAAACAAAAACAAGGAAAAAGCCACGCACCCCGATTTCAAGGGGAGTCAAACAATCGACGGAAAAGATTATTGGGTTGCCGCTTGGGTTAACCGAAACGATGACGGCTCTCCGTGGCTTTCTATTGAACACGAGGCCAAGGAAAAGCTGCCGAACCTTGTTAATGAGTTCAAGAAAGAGGTCGGTGGCGATCCTCTTGCAGAGTTTGGCGGATCGCAGCAAGCACCCGCTCAAACTCAGGGCCAACAAACCGAAGATGATGACGTTCCCTTTTAAGCTATGCCAAACCGTATTGTGCGGGACGGCATACTTACAAGCGAGCGTGTCAACTCCCTGAGCCTAGAGGCCGAACTTTTTTATAGGCGCGTCATGTCGATCGTGGACGATTACGGTCGTTTTGATGGTCGCGCGTCAATCATCCGAGCGCAGTGCTATCCGTTGCGCATCGCCGAAGTATCCGAGCAAAATATTTCTTGCTGGCTTAATGAAGTAATCAAAGCTGATTTGGTTTTGCGTTACGAGTGCGATTCAAAGCCGTTCATTGAGTTGACAGACTTCCGCCAGCGAACGCGCGCGAAGGCCAGCAAGTGGCCGTCACCTGACGGTCAAGTGGCAGTCATGTGTCAGTCACATGACGGTCACGAAGTTAACGCCAACCCACAAAAACAGGCACAAACAAAAAATGACGGTCACATGACGGACACATGCGCGCAGATGACAGCACTTTCCCGCCTAGACGGAGACGGAGACGAAGGCGGAGGCGAAGGCGGAGGCGAGGGCGTAGACGGTGCGAGCAAGCTCGCGCCCGCGCCCGCTCACATTCCAACAATCGAGGAGGTGATTGCCATCGCTGACCGTTCAGGCATCCCGCCTTGGTATGCGCGCAAATACTTTGCCAAGAAAGAGGAAACGCAAACATGGACTAACAAGCACGGCAGGATCATCCAATGGCAACGCGAAATGGCCCGCTGGCACGCCGAAGATGGCAAACCCTTGTCCGAACCCTCTGCGGGAAACAAAACGCCGCAAAACGCATTCTCAGGCCAAACGGCCCCTTGGCGACGAATGCAAGAGATCGACGCGCGCATGGCAGAGTTGCGCCGCGCACATTGCAGCGAGGTTGCTGGCGGCGATGTTGTTTGGTCGAGCGACGAGGGACGCGCTGAGTTTTACGCGCTAACTAAAAAGAAAAAGCAGGTTCAAAAGGAAATGATTGGCTAACAATTTTGATCGGCAAAAAATGTTGCCGATCAATTTACGCAAAAACTAATCGGCGAAATAATGACCCCGCCCAACCCTTACAACCCCGACCAGACAGAGCGCGAGCTGTTCACATCAAGCCGCACCCGCTCGTATTCGCGCGCAGATGCTTCACCTCGGCGCAAGGATGCAATGGGTGCGGTCTTGATGGCCCCAGTCACCAAAGAGATTGCAAAACAGTTTTACGACCAAGCCAAATCTGAAGGCGTGACCCCTTGCGACCTGCTTGCGAGTATGTTATCAGAGAGGATCAAATGATTATTTATTTATATGGCCAGCCAGCGAGCGGCAAGACAACGCTTGCGCAACGTCTCAAGGAAGAGCTTGGGCCTGAAAAGTTTGTTGTGATTGATGGCGATGAGTTGCGCGCAATAACCAAAAATTTTGATTACTCGATTAAAGGACGGATTGAGAATATTTGTGCCGCCCATACAATCGCACGCTATCAAAAAAACCAACAGGGGAGGGGGGTCATTATTGCAATGGTTTCGCCTATTGAAGCGTTGCGCCGTGAATTGCAAAACTCCGAAAGCGATTGCTTTCTGTTTTTACTGGAGAGCGAAAGGACGCGCGGCGATGAATTTGTTTGCTACGACTTTGAAGCTGGCACCCCAAACTTGAGGATCAACACCGATTTAGATGTTGAGGGATGCGTTGAGGGAATCATTGACGCACTGGGGTCAATGTAAGCAAACCGAAATTGACAAACAGGGACGGCAAAAGGTATGGAAACACTCCAAACAAATTTTAGCAGGGGAAGAGAGCAATGCGGCGCGCTAAGTCTATGCGTGGTTAATGCTGTGGCTCGCGGGGGAAAATCGCATAAAATCCCCGCCCCCTGCTTACCTTTTCAGAATGGAAACGAAAGACCCCAGTGCCGAGGGATTTCAGCGATTGGCTGCCGCCATTATCGTGCAAGCGTTCGACGATCTGAAGAAACAAAAACGCACCCGCCTGTATTATCGAAACCTTTGCAAATCATCCAAGCGCACGGCAGTCAAGAGGCACAACAGCGATATCATCAAATTTATTTTTGGCCCCGCCCCCACAATGGACGCGCTGATTTCATTGGCTGGGCTACGGGTAGACGCAAACGTTTTGCGAGAAAGGGCACGTCAAATTTTAGATGAGCGAAAGAAATGAATCCCCCTTGGCACCTGACCCGAAAGAAAGTCTTGGCTGGCTACGCAAGCGGATTGCGAAGCTCGAAAACGAATTGGCCGCCCTCAAGGAACGCGAGGCACGTCTTGCCAAAAGGGCAGCCGATAAAAATCAACCCACTCTTTTTTTGCTCGATGAGTGATGACTGAAGATGGGCGCACATATGAGGGCCAAACGGACTTTGACTTTGACGCCATAGATCGCGGCCTGAGTACCTACGCCGCCCGCGCGCCAGACGCTTCGCACTCGGCAGCGGCTCAAGATGCGATCGCAAGGTTGCTTGCGTTTGTCTGTCATTCTGGCGATGCTAAAAAATCCGCGCACAAATTTATTGCGTTTGTTTATGTGTTGCGTCCTGACTTACTCGGCGGCTTGCCTATCCGCTCGATTGCCTCGCAACTTGAGATTCCGCGCACAAACTTTGAACGCGAAGTTTCGCGCGCCAGAAAGTCGCTGAAGTTTGATGGCATTTTGAGAGAACCAAACAGAAGTTTTTCGCGCAAAAATCGCGGCAAGAAGTGAACAATCCTAACAAAAACGCAAGCATCGCCTCAAAATCAAAACACGCTAAAAGAGGCAAAAGCACGCAAAAACCTTGAAAAGAATTTCTGAAAACAGCTAAAAATGCGCAAAAATAGCCAAATACACCCAAAAAGGTACTGCTGTGAATTGCAAGAAGTGCGCCCAGTCGCCGACG
>Ga0098049_1000087_pt1 | contig 32905 bp, 24 predicted proteins | sample 13BtaG_FD_92582 | JGI IMG/M metagenome (GOLD analysis project Ga0098049, IMG submission 92582) | Marine viral communities from the Subarctic Pacific Ocean - 13B_ETSP_OMZ_AT15268_CsCl metaG | ecosystem: Environmental > Aquatic > Marine > Oceanic | place: Subarctic Pacific Ocean | collected...
ATCATTGCCGTTCCTCTACGGGTCTGCATTTCATGAGATGGTTATGTTTGGTAAAAGCGACAATATGGAGTCTATTGAGTCGTCAACTCGTACAACTAAAATTTATAAACAAGCGATTTTAGATAGTGGTAAAGAAATAATTTTACTACAAAAGGAGGCTGACGAAATACTTAACATGGTTGATGTGTTTAAATCAAATGATAATATTAAAGAGGTTTTGAACACTAAAAACATACGGTTTGAAGTTCCGTCTGTTGGATTTATGACAGATAACGACATTCCCTGGAAAGGTAAAGCTGATATCATTACAGATGATTTTGTTTACGACATCAAAACATGCTCTAAACTAAAAAGTTTTCGTAACAGCTCTAGATCCTATAATTACGATAGCCAAGCGTTTATATATTCAAAGCTATTTCAAAAACCTATGAAATTTCTAGTAATAGAAAAAGGAACTGGTCTTATTGGAATATTTGAAACTTCTGACGAAGCTTATGATAATGGATATTATAAAGTTGAAGCAGCGGAAACTCAATTTTTAAAATACTTTGTAAACAAGGAGGCAGACCTTAAAAACTTTACTAAGTATGGGGAAATTTAATAAAATTGCAGATCGTGATGAGTTTGCACAAATTATAGCCATCATCATAGGAATAATATTTTTAATCAAGTTTAATTTAATATAAATAGTATGTCAAGTTTAATTTCAGCTTCGATCAAAGCTTCTGAACTAAAGAAAATTGATCCAAACAAAGTAATCAAAGGTAAAAAGGATAATTACATTCCTATTTTGATTTCAGTAAATGACGATTCTCAGTACGGTAAAAACGTATCAATCAGTGTACAACAAGAAAAAGAAGAAAGAGATAGTAAAGCTCCTAAACATTTTCTAGGCAATGGGTCTGTGATATGGACTGATGGAACAATTAAAAAAGGCGTTAAAGAAGATGAGGGTAATAACTCTCAGCCTTTTGCAACGACAGGGTCTTCAGACGCGAATACAGGTGCGTTAGACAGTGATTTACCCTTTTAACTAACAACTAGCCTTCTGAAAGCTTTTGCGAGTAGGAAGGCTATTTAAAAACAACGTTATGAGTGATAATTTTAAAACATTAAAAAGAATAGCAGACATTGTAGCAAGTCATTATGATGTTCATGTTATGTCTATGTTCCCTAACAGTAGATATCAAGTAGATGCTGATAGAAGACAAGTTTTTCATTATATGGCTACAAGACACACCCGAGCTAGTTTGCAGGAAATTGGAGATTTCTCAAAAGCTATGGGTAGAAAAAAAAGTCACAATCATGCTACAGTATTACATTCAGTAAAAAATGTGAAAGACTATATGCATGTTGACAAGGCTTATAGAATGGAAATAAAAGAATTAGAAAACAAAATATACAAAGCAGTAAGTTTAATTAACGAATCTTCTAAAGTAAGAGATAAGCAAGTTCAGTCTATTATTGACAGAGTTTTTGGAGAAGACAATATTGAATACTTAGAGTTAGTTCATTTGTTAATCGAAAAGATTTACGAAAACAAAAACATGGAAGAATTATCGCATTTAATTTTTCTGCAACACAAAATGAACAATGAAAGGATTTATAAAGCTTCACAGGTCGATTCTAGATTGGGAATGGTATAAAGATGCCAACACCAAACATTTATTCATACATTTACTTTTAAACGCTTGTTACGACAACTGTAGGTTTATGGGAAAATCTGTAAAAAGAGGAGAGTACATTACCTCTTTAACCAGACTTTCCAATGACCTAAGTATACCTGTAAGACAGCTCAGAACCTCATTAAAAAGATTAATGAAAACTGGGGAAATCGACACGCAGACGACAAACAAGTACACAAAGATAACTGTCTTAAACTATGATAGTTACCAAGTTGATGAAGTAAAGAAGAAGAAGAAAGCGACACGCAGACGACAAGCAGATGACACGCAGACGACAGAGATAATTAAGAACATAAGAAATAAAGAAAATAATAAAACAATGATAGAGCGTTGTAAAAAAGATATTATGTGGAAAGAAACAACTGCGATGCATTTTTCTTTATCTATATCTAAAATTGATTCTGCTCTAAATAAGTTTGAAGAAGTTCTTACTATTACTGATGAAAATAAATCTACAATGAGAGATTTGAAAAGTCATTTTGTAAATTGGATGAGATACAACTCTAATAAAATTTCTACAAGTAATGGAGATTGCAGGTGGAAATGGAAAGGTCAAGCAATTAAAAGCGGGACTAAAGAAGAAATGGAGATAGATAAAAATAAGTTTGATCAGAAAGGGTTTGACTTTACAATATTATAATTATGGTGGAAACAGAATTTGAAATAGATGTATTTAATCAATACAAATTACCGACTAATAAAAAGAAATCTACATGCCCAGTATGTTCTTCTTCAAGAAAAAAGAAAACACAAGAGTGTTTAATGTTAGATTGGAAAAGGGGACTGGGTACTTGTCAGCATTGCGGAGAAGTATTACAGCTTCATACCTATAAATTACAAAAAAACAGCAATTCAATTGAGTATGTAAAACCTCAGCAAGTTGTTCAAAACAAAACAAGTAACAATGTTATAGATTGGTTTGTAAAAAGAGGTATATCAGAAAAAACAGTGTTAGATTTAAAGGTTACTAATGGCGTTGAGTACATGCCACAAGTAGGCTCAAAAGTAAATGCTATATTTTTTAATTACTATGTTTTAGGGAAGTTAATAAATATTAAGTATAGAGATTCAAAAAAGAATTTTAAAATGTATAAGGGAGCGCAAAAAACGTTCTACAATATTGATTCAATAATAAGTAGAGATGAATGCGTAATTACAGAAGGAGAGATAGATGCAATGTCTTATCATGAGTGCGGTATCAAAAACACAATAAGTGTTCCCAATGGTTTTAATTCTAGTGGTCAAATCAATTTAGATTACCTAACTGATTTTTATTTTTACTTTGAAGATAAGAAAAAAATATACTTAGCACTGGACGCCGACGAGGCTGGAGAAAATGGTAAAAAGGAATTTATCAGAAGATTTGGTTCAGATAAATGTTTTTTAGTAAACTTTAAAGATTGCAAAGACGCTAACGAATACTTAATTAAGTATGGGAAAAAAGCCTTAAAGCAAACTATAGATGATGCAGTGCCATGCCCTATAGAAAATGTCATAAGGGCTAACGACATGGCTTCTGACTTAGATTCTTTTTATAAGAATGGGGTTGAGAATGGTTATAAAATTGGATTAAGAAGTTTTGATGGTATATTTTCAACATATACAAAGCAATTTACGGTTGTAACTGGGTTTCCATCTAGTGGAAAATCAGATTTTGTTGACCAAATGTGTGTTGGATATAATATGATGTATGATTGGAAGATAGCATATGCTTCAACAGAAAATTACCCTCAATACCTACACGTTGATAAACTTGTAAGGAAATACTATGGAAGAACTCCCGAGTATGAAGATACAAAAGAGTTGTCCTGGAGAAAGTGTGTTGATCATGTCAATAAGAATTTTTTCTTTATAAACTATGATGACGGCTATGACTTAGAAAGAGTTTTACAAAAAGGAGAGGAGCTTGTAAAGAGAATGGGTATAAGGTGCTTAGTAATAGACCCATACAATAAAGTTAAAGATAAATCATCTATTAAGCTTGGTATTAATGATTACACAAACGCCTACTTAAACAAGATAGATAATTTCTGTAAGAAAAACGATGTAATTGTAATACTTGTAGCACACCCTACAAAGCCACAAACAGATAAAGGAAAGGTTTTTGAGCCTACTTTTTATGATGTGAAAGGTGGAGGAGAGTTTTATGACATGAGTCCTCATGGTTTGCTTGTTCATAGAGATTACGAGCAAGGAACTGTCAAGGTTAAGGTTTTAAAAGTAAAGTTTTCAAATCTTGGAGAGAACCAAGCCGATGTGAATTACTTTTGGAATGTAAACAATGGAAGATACACTGAAATGGTTGATGGAGGCCCAAGATGGGATAACACAAATTGGATATCTTCAGCAAAAACACCCTTTCAAAAAAACAAAGAATTAGATATAGAATTTAATAAAATAGACATATGAAAACATTATTAGCAATATTAGTTACGGCAACAATTTATCATGCAGACCCAAAACAATGTAATGCAGATTACTTAACAACCGCATCAATGAAAACAATTAATTCACAATCACCTGGTTCACATAGATGGATTGCTGTTTCTAGAGATTTAGAGAAGCATGGCTTTGTGTTCGGAGCAAAAGTTATGGTAACAAACGCAGGAAATATGAATGGTGTGTGGACTGTAGAAGATAGAATGAATAAAAGATGGGTGAAAAGAATAGATTTCTTAGTAGACTATGACATGAAAGGCGGTAAGTGGGAAAACGTAGAAATATCATTGACAAATGAGTGAAGATATAAATGTAAGCATGGGAATATGCTTAAAGGAAAATATAAAAATTTATCCGATCATATACGATAAAAACAATTTTAAAATTGAAATCAATTATGATGGTAGGATAAAAAAAGGAAAGGATCTTTATCGCAATACAACGGATCAAAAAAAAATGCAAAAAAAAATAATAGAATTATATCATGAAATCGCAGAAAAAATACAAAATAGGAAATAAAACATTTTTATACAACGAGTCTGACCTCATTAACATGCATGAAACATTTTGCTTGATGACTGATGAAGAGTTTATGGAAAACATATTAGATATACTTCATTTTTCAATATATGTTTGTTTTGTAAAAGACTTAAAGACAAGAGAGATACTATCTGACGAAGGTATATTACATCAATTGTCTCATTTAACACAAGAAAAGACTAAAAAATACGTAAATGTTAAAGAAATCAGAAAAAATTTTGATTTTCTCTTGGATATTCAAGAAGGATTTTATACATTTCCTCAAACAAATTAGGAAATGCTTCACTCTTTTACTGAAAAAGATTTATTTTGGAAGTTGTTAGACTCAAAACTAGACATGGTTAAGGAGTTTAACAAGTCTTTTAAAATAGAACAAAACAATAATCCATCTCTTATATCTAAAGAAAAATACGACTTAAAGTATAAGTTGTTGTTGGAGGAATTAAATGAATACAAAGAAGCGTGTGAAAATGAGAATTTAGTAGAAATAGCTGATGCTATTGTAGATATGATGTACGTTCTCTACGGATTTATTACACAACACGGATTAAGTGATGTGTTTTATGATCTTTTTGAGGAAGTTCATAAATCAAATATGAGTAAGCTAGAAAGAGGAAGGCCTCTATTTAGATCTGACGGTAAAGTAATTAAAGGATCTGAATATTTTAAACCTAACTTAAAAAATATATTAGATGGAGAAGGTAACTAAATTAATTGACAAAGTTTTATCATATAAAACATGGTCTGATAAAAGAAAAATAGATACCCTGCTTGAGCATGATTGTTCTATGTACACACAACTAGGAACGGACTCAACAAAAAAAGAAGTGTTGGAAACAAAAAAGAAATCTAGAGCTATATACAGAGCTATTGGTAAAATCGATAAAAAACAAGGAGAAAGTTATTTGTGGCAAATGGATAAATAGGTGTTAAAACAAAGAGAAACATACCTTATTAAAACTTTTAATAAGTTACACGATAAATTAAACGACGTGTTTGAGGGGGTTTCTGACGGCGATTTTGAAGACTCTAGAAACAGTATCAATTCATTAATATATGACTTGAAAGAGTTGAAAAAAAACACTGAGCCATGAGCAAAAAAAGAGTAAGACTAAACAAAGAAGAAGCAATAGCGTTAGGATTAAAAGTGAAAACTCCGGAACAAGGAAGAAATACTTTTAGAGCCTACATAGATATTGAGTCTCAACAAAAGCTCAATCAAGTAAGACACCAGGGTGTATACGAATACTGCAAGGAAAGAGGGATAGATTTCAATAGTGTTAGCCAATACTGGGACAAAACAAAAGAATATTCCGTACAAGTAAGACCTACGATAGTTTCATACAACGATATCTCTAGACAGATAATCGATGAGATGAAAATTTATTCTCCTAGTTATCCTAACATAAAAAGAAAAAAAACTAAAGACCCTCATCTTTTAGTTATAGATCCTGCTGATGTTCATATAGGAAAGCTATCTACTTCTTTTGAAACAGGAGAAGAGTATGATTCTGAAATAGCCATACAAAGGGTTAGGGACGGAGTTCAAGGTATTCTGGATAAGACCTCTGGTTTTGAAATAGATAAATTTCTATTAATTATTGGAAATGATATTCTACACATAGACACCCCAAAAAGACAAACAACATCGGGAACACCTCAAGACACAGACGGAATGTGGTATGAGAGCTTTTTAAAAGCAAAAGCTATTTATGTAGAGGTTATCGAAAAATTAGTAGGCATTGCTGATGTTCATGTAACTTACAACCCCAGTAATCACGACTATACAAACGGATTCTTTTTAGCCGACGTAATAAGCACTTGGTTTAGAAACTGTAAACATGTATCATTTGATTCAAGTATAAGTCATAGAAAATATTACAAGTACGGCTCTAATTTAATAGGTACAACTCATGGAGATGGTGCTAAAAACAACGACCTACCTCTACTTATGGCTGTAGAAGCTAAAAAATGGTGGTCGGAATCACAACATAGATATGTTTATACGCATCATGTACATCATAAAAATGCTAAAGACTATGCGGGTGTAACTGTAGAAAGTTTAAGAAGTCCGTCTGGAACAGATAGTTGGCACCATAGAAATGGATACCAGCATGCGCCAAAAGCAATAGAGGGGTTTTTACATCATCCAGAATTTGGTCAAATAGCAAGATTAACACATATATTTTAAAATGGAAGAAGGCTGGTATTTATTTTCGTTAAACTTTAGATGGCCTCACGAGGGAATGATAGTTGGGTATGAAGTGTGGGAGCCTAATGAACATGAGCAATACTGGTCGCTAAGACTTCATTTGCTGTTGGTAACTATTAACTACGAGTTTGGGGAAGATGGAACTCAAAGAGAATAATTTAGTATATTTGCGTATCTCCCGTAACAGTTTTATTTACTGTTATGTTTTGTTTTCACAAAAAGCCCTCAAATTGTTGAGGGTTTTTTATTTAAATTTGTTATATGAGAGAGATGAATAAAATTTTTATAAACAAAGAGCCTTCAGACACCCATTTAGAATACATAAAGGAACTATATGAAGACTTAGATATTAAAGAACACCTAGTTGATTCATTTATTTATGTAAACATTCTAAAAGAAGATGAGGTAGAAATACTTGCCTTTAAAGATGACCATGTGTTTATAGCTTCAAAAGAACTTAACGTAAATAATAAAATGGCAATAGAATACATCATAAGAAGAGAAGAAATCTCTGAAAAATTTAATGAGATGTGTTACTGGGAAAGCATAAACGATATTAAAAAGTTTGCTATTGTAGTAGGAGAAAGCCTAACTCTTAAAAAAAGAAAAAAAGAATACGCAAAAAAATCAATATACTCAAAGAGTTATGTATCAGCAGTGGTTCAATTACTCAATGAAGGATTTGAAGATTATTTATATCTAGAAAACGTAGACGATGAGATTTAAAAAAGGAAAACAAATAACCAGATCAAAGAAAGTTAAAATTGACGGAATACAATTTCAATCCAAGCTTGAGTCTCATATGTATTTGTTGTTAAAAGCAAATAAAATAGATAATGGATATGAGTCTACTAAGTTCACAATCATTGATGGATTTATGTTTGACGCATGTTCTTATGAAAAAACACCTGCAAAAAAATACTTGCATGATAGAGGTAATAAAAAAATACTACCAATTACATACACTCCTGACTTTGTAGATACTCAAAACCCACCAAGATATATTATAGAGTGTAAAGGGAATCCAAATGAAAGATTCCCTATGGTCTGGAAGCTATTTAAAAGGTATTTACACCTTAATAAAATTAAAGCTGATCTATTTGTGCCTAGAAACCAAAAAGATTGCCAAGAGGTCATAAAAATAATACAAGAAAAATACTATTAATCTTCTTCTTGTAGAGGCCCTTGCATTCCCATTACTCTTTGCATTCTTTGATCAGGAGTAGATTGTGTAAAATACTTTTCAATTGTTCTCTCTAGCCTGTCTGCATATTTATCTAAATCAGCTCTTGGAGCAACTGGATTCATTAAAGCATGACACCTTAATTGAAATAGAAAGTCAACAGAATTAGCTAACTTTTCTCTCATTCCATCAGTAGGAGCAGTCAAATAAACCTCTTTATTCTTGTAATCCCCTTGATTTATTATAAACGTTCCGTTTTTTCTAAGTCTAATTGCACTGGTAAATCTATCAACAGTCTCATAAGCTATACCTAACATACCTGCTTTTTTTACAACAACATCAATATATGTGTCTGTGTCCATTACCTCTGAGGTTAAATCTCTACTGCTATATTCTCTAAGAATATCTTCTCCATAGACGTGATTTACTCCCCAAGCCATTAAATCATTCATAAAACCAGTAGTAGGAATAGGATTCAAGGTAAATCCAGCATCTTGAAAAACTTGATTTATAATAGACTTATTGTCACTAATTGAAAACTTTTTATCATAATTCATCGCGTATTGCTCAAACCCCTTAACCACGTCGTTCATTTCTCGAAATCCAGATAAAGCAGATAGAGCCGCGTTTCTTTCTTCAAGACTTGTTGCTCCTTTAATTGTAGCCGTCATTGCATCAAGATCTTCTTTAGTTGACTTAATACCTAGTCGTCTTGATATGTCTCCATCTATTCCACCACTCTCATAAATATCATCCTCATCCATTCCTAAAGCTAATAAGCCTGACAACCCTTTTAATGTTGCCACACTACCTGCATATTTTATAGCGTTAAAAGAAACTATTTCATTCATTTTCCCTTTCATAAACCTTCTGGCGTCTTGCTTTTGAATTTCAGAAATATTAGGATCTTGTAGAATACTTAACTGAGCAGAAAAGTCAGCTTTTGCATTTAATATAAATTTTTGAAAAGGCATAAGAATTCTCATACCATTTTTAGATTTTTCACTGTTATATATCTGTGCCTCTCCAGTTGCATCACTTTGGCGCATTGTTCGATCAATAATTTGATCTGCATATTTTATAGCATCTAAATCAGGATTAGCGTTTTCTTTTTCCCAAAAAACATCAAGGTCGTTTATAGCCTCCCCTTTCGAAAGTTTATAATCTAAATAATGAGCTTCAAAAGCAATATTTGCCGCAGCTTTATCTGAGTTAGCTAACATAAAATTCAAAGCCATTTCATTAGACTTGTTAACAGTCTCAAGAACCCTGTCTATAGTTAATTGACCACCTACAGAAGTTAAAGCCTTACCTTGTTTATCTGTAAGATTAAGCGCATCTATATAATATTCAGCAGGCATAGACTGATTTCTGTCAATAGCTAATTGAGAAGCTAAGGCATTTCTTAACCCTGTTCTTGACTTATCATATATGTTACCAAGTTTTCCTTTACTATCAAAAAAGCTCATTGTACCTAAAGACGCAACATTTACAAGCTTATTATAACCTTTCCCAAGCTTGTTATTCATGTTAAAAGAACCTGCTACACCTCCAAAAAAACTTAAGCCTCTTTTTCTTAAATAAGCTCTTGATTGTTTATTTTTTAATATTGGATAACTACCTGAAGTTGCACTCATAAACTGACTCATTGGTTGAGTTAATCTTGCTAAAGAAATAGCACTAACTGAACCATACAAGGCGTTTATAGCTTTATTTCCCGTGTCCTTAATTTTAGCATCACCAACATCTACTGCTTTTAAGTTAGAGCCTCGAACCTCTCTGTTCCACATATCAGCCCTGTCTTTAAAGTTTGAAATTAAAGCGTCTTTTAAAGCACCGTCTTCAAAGCTGTCTAAAAATGTTGGATTGTTTAGTAAGTTTCCTAAAGTCTGAAAGTTTTTCTTACCAGCTATCTCCATCTCCATCCCGTTTAATTGAGCATAAGCATTATCCCAATACATTCCAGGGTTTAACCTTAAGTCATTACCTAAAGTTTCTGGTCTAGTAACTTTTTTACCGCTATTAGTATTTATTCCGTCTAAATTCTGTGGCCCAAAATAATCATTGAAACCCATACCATCCGCTGACTTAGACATAAATATAGGAGTATATGACCCTTCCTCAAAATTAAACGCTTCATGTTTTTCAAAATCATTTATTCTTTGAATAGCTCTTTGACCAGGCATCGTTTCTGAAAGCCTGTTAATAGCGTTTAAATTAAATGGCAACGCCTTTGATGAGACATCTTCAAAAGAAGTGGCCTCAGAGACACCTAACCTATCAATTACATCTTTATATTTTTTGTATTTATCAATAGCAGCCGCCTTGTCTCCGTTAGCTATTTGAAGGGGATTGTAAGTGGCCTCAGATTCTGCTTTTCTTATAGCAAGCTCTTCAAGTATCAGTTTCTTTGCTCTAGCAAACTCAACATCTTGACCATCCATTGTTTTTTCCCCTGTCTTTCTTTTAAGCATTCCAAGAATAGACATTTCATATGACGAATCTACAGAACTTCTAGGGTCTTTACTGTGGCTTGTTCCATTTTGTTTATTATAAGCAATAACTTCAGCCTCATACAAACTAGTGTGTCCAGACTTTATATTACCTGCTTTTTGCTGTGCTTCCGCACTAGACCTTAAACCTTCTTGGATTAAATTATGTAACGGAGCTCCTATTTGAGTGTCTCTTATTAAGGTTAATCCCTCCATAGTCATGGTGTTTAAACCAATCCCAGCGGACATTGTTTGAGCTAAACTATTATATAATTTTAATCCTTTTTCTGTTAAAGATCCATCTTCTTTTAAAACTCCTTTAATGTCAGCACCTACGTTAATTTTCCCAAAAGTGTTAGATTTTATTTGAAGGGCTAAATCATGAGCGTCTAATATAGATTCTATTCTACCATAAGAAACTTTTTTTCCGCTTTTAACGTTTTCAAAAAACTCCTTAACTTCTGCATATTGTTTTGCGGGTAAGTCGTTGGCGAAATCTGAGTTAGAGTTAAAAGATTCTATTCTGCTTACTATAGCTCCTGTTCTTTCTTGATTGACTTGTTTTTGAGTCTTCTCTAATTTTGTTGTAGCAACAACAACATCTCCTTCCTTTGTGACCTCAAACTCAGAGTCTTTGCTTCCGTCAACATCTTCCACTGGTTTTGTAACCGTTAAATCGAGCTCTGGAGCACTTAACATATCCTTTACGGTTAAAATGTCATTTGATAAATTCCAGTCGTTTAATTCTTGCCTAGTGACATCTTGGTAAAAGTCTGATGCGTTATTAAGGCCGATGTATTCAGCTGCATTAGCATTTTGTCTTGCCTCTACTATACCATCAGCAACAGCCTGTGTGTGTAGTTGAGCAGCACGATCAAACACAGCGGGATCATCACTATTTAAAGTAAAGTTATTTTCTCCTTTTTCAGTTTTTTCCTTACCCATAACCTCCATAGCTTTAGTTATGTATTCAGATTTTACTTGAGCATCTGCAAAATAAAAAGACATATCGCTTGGATACTTTGATAATATTTCTCTACCTCTAATTTTAAGAGCTTCTATGTTTTCTTGACTTCGTTTTTTTACATTATTTGAATTATCTTCAGAAGATATATTAGAGTCTTGCTGCTCTATTTGTCTTATAATATCTAAAAATTCATTCCTTTCGTTCACACTCATCTTCTTAACAAGGTCATTTTTCATGTCCTCGAACTTATTTACTTGGTTGTCAGCCTGTAGTTGTAAGTCTTTTAAATCCTGATATCCATTAACGGTTTCTAAATCAATTAACCCTTGCTCTGCTTGCTTTTCAATTTGATTTACCTGAGCATCAATATTAAGCTTATTAACAATAGCTTCATTTTCCGCAGGTAAATTAATGTTGTTTTTTATCTGTTGCTCTCCTATTTTTTTGATTTTTGAATTTTGATGCAACTTAGTTCCAACCCCCATAGTATAACCGCTAAAAGCAGATACGATAGAAGTTTCTTTAACTAATTTTTTTGCTTTTTCAAAATCCCAAACATCCAAACCAAATTCTATATCGACATAATAATTAGTTAAAGCAATAAGGTTTTCTTCTGGAAGCTCTGCTAGAATAGCTTTTTTCTCAATGCCAAGCATTTGAGATAATTTTCCAGCCATTGTTTGTCTAACATTTTTAGCATATTGATCTGCTATTTTTTTTGCGTTTTCAGCTGTTTTTGGGCCGTTAAATTTTGACGCCGATTTTACTCCTTTAAAATATCTAAACGTAAACAAAGAGGTAATTCCAACCTCAACTCCAGCTTTAGTTAATGAATTTAACCTAGACATAAAACCTGATTGATTCAACATCTGTTGCTCTTCTGGACTAAGAGAAAAGCCCATTTTTTTCTTTTCGTTTATTTCGTTTACTCTTTGGTTCTGGTAAACTCTATCTCCTCCATAACTACCTAATCCTGTAGCGGTTAATCCGAGAGCTGGATTTAACATAAAAACACCCGTATACACTAAAGAATTTGCAGTGGCTGTAGATGCTTTATAGAAACCCTCTCCAAAACTTTGTGAGTCTAAAATATCTCCTTCATATACAGGCTGGTATTCATCCCTAACGTGTTTAACAAGCTGAGGATCTAATAATCTTCCAATATTTGCGACACCTGGAAGACCTGTGCTTCCGTACATTATCATTTGAGCTTCAGCCTTAGGAACTCCCATTGCAACTAAGCTGTCATATCCAATATATGAAACATTAGAGGCTAATTCCCAAGCAGAAAGTCCAATAGCAGTCAATCCACCTTCTGCAGTTTCTTGTGCTTGATTAAGCCAATCGGTGAATCCATTATCAAATCCTAAAACGCCTTCATTATCAAAAGCTTCTTGAGTTCTAATTAAGTCTTTAATTTGAGCAACTTGATCAGCTAACAAACCTGCTGTCTTAGGGTCTCCTATATCTATTTTTATTTTACCAGCGCGAATAGCTTTGATTGTTTCGTAATCATAAAGCATAGAGCTTACTTCATTTACAGAAGAAGGTGATCCATTTATAAGAATTTGATCCATAGGCAAATCACCAGGAAGTAATCCAGCTTGTCTAATATCAGAAATAGCAACAGGATCATTTAAATCAACCATTTGATAAGCTCCAGACTCTCTTAATGCGTTTCCTAAATTAGAGGAAGCTACTTCTTTTTTTACATTAAAAGACCTTGATATATCACTTATCTTTTTTAAAGCTTCTTTTCTTGATCTGCTTTTTGCTTTTTCATTTAGTTTTTTATTAGGATCAAGATTTGGAAAATTAATCATCTTAGGCTTTCTAGTCGCAGTATTATCTCTAGACCTTGTTGCGGCTTGCTCATACTCATCATCTCTGTACTGATCTAATTTATGCTTACTTAGCCCAGCATCAGCTCTACCAACATCTAACTTCCATAACTCATATTTAAAAGAACCATCTTTATCAAAGTACTCGCCTACAGATTTTTTTCTTCCAGGAAGCATTTCAATTATAAAGTTAATATCTTCTGTTGAAGGCGTTAAAGCATAATTCATATAGTCTGATACTGCACCACTCAAAGTGGTTTTGTCTACATTTTGAAAAATACCTTTTTGAAAACTTAGATTTTCTTTTTTTGATCCATTAATGAAACTAAGCATTTTACCATGTCTTACTTTTTGTAATTCATCTGGATCCTGATCAGGATTAACCATCTTAAGCCTAGCCTTGTATATGTCGCTAAATATTGTAAAAGACATTGATTCCCCGTCAGGCCTAGTAATAGTAATACCATCCATATCTGTGTCAGGAGATCCCATTTTTACATTAACGCCATATTGCTTTAAAGTGTTGTTTAAAGACAACATAGCATCTTCACTTCCAAGACCTAAAACACTTACGGGAATATTGTTTATGTTTTCACTATAGGTTTTATCTCCGTTAAAAAACCCTTTGTATACCGATGAAGAACTGCCATCTTCCGAACTTGAATCCGAATCCGTACTCTGATTTTGAGAAGTCGTTAGTGGATTTTTTTTTTCCACGTTAGAAGAAGTCTCTTGTTGTGGATTGTTTAAAATAGTAGAATTTTGAATAATTTCATCTACAGGGTCAATGTCAATCTCCCAGCTACTATATAAAGAATCTAATTCTTTTTGTTTTGGAATTTTAACCTTAGCCAACCTGTATTGATCAGTAATTATTGATTTGATGTTTTTATTCTCTGCAAATCTTGTTGCTTCAGCGTCATCTATTTCAATCCCTTTTGACTTGTATAAACCAATAACCCATTGCTTTGCTTTTGATTTATCAAGCTTTTTTTTAGGAGGATCTGTCGGGTCTTTCTTGTCTTTTTTTTGCAAGTTATCCTGTGTTGTATCTTGAACACTTTCTTGTACGACAGGCTTTGTTTCCTCAACTAATGGTATTGTATTTTCTTTATTCTTCATCAACTGTTTTTTCTTTATTGATTTCAACTTGTGCTAAATGCAAGGCTTTTTTAACGTCTCTTGTGTTTCTATCGTATTGTAATTCAGTTAAAATTTTTGCTAATTCTGGTATTCCTTTTTTGTCATCAAATATTTGCAAATAAAAACTCTGAGCTTGCTCATCTGTCAAAGGAAGCGTCATGCCTTCAGCAACATAAGAACTTTCTCCAGTTGTTGTTTTACTATCAAGATTACTTCCATCTGTTTTCATAGTAGAACTTACTTCTCCGTAAGTAGCGTTACCTGTTAAAACAATTATAGGTTGACCCTCCGTATTTACAGATGTGAAAAATCCAGTTATATCTTTAAACTTGTTATTGGTAAACGTATTGACGTTTAATACATCTTTAAAATTATTTAAAACGCCTCCAATATTAACAGCTCCTTGAGTTGTTAAATCATAGTTTGATGCCAAATGTAAATTTTTTAAAGCTGTTGGAACATTTTCAAGACCAATTTCTAGCACTCCATTAGCGCGTAAACTTGCTTCTTGACTACTTAACGTCATTCTTGGATCTGCTTCATTAACATTACCCGTTAATTTGTTTTTTCTGTTTTGAGAAATAACCGCTCTAGAAAGAAGATTAAGTCCACTTACTTTATAACCCTTACCCCCAACGCTATAGCTAGCTGGAGCAATTCTTGTGTTTGTGTCTTTTGTACTTCTTGTTGTAGACGCTCTTGCTCTATCTTTATAAACCTCAGTATCCACATTTATAGAAGCCATTAATTGATTTCTATAATGAGCTTTCACTAGCTTAATAGTGCTTTCTGACAAAACAGTATTTCCTTGTTCATCAACATCAAGCATCAAAGGATCGTCTTCAAATTCAATTGCAGAACCCTTAGCCGTTGAAGAATCATAATCAAAATATATAGAAGAAGGAAATTTTCTCTCTATTTGTTCATCTGTTAAAGGTATTCCTGTGGCGCCATCTCCAAAAGGAGTTCTTGCTCCTAAAACATCAAAAGCATAAGCCGCCATCCAATCCATACTTTTAGATGTTATTTCTTGTTCTATAGCTCTTTGCACATATTCAACATCTTTAGGGTCAGCAATTCTACCCATTATCTGAGTGCCATTAGCAGTTGTTTGCATTGGCTGGAATATAGACTGCTGTACCCCGTCTGCTCCTGTAAAAGTAAACCCTGTGTCTCCAATGTTTTTTTTGAAAGCAGCAACTTCTTTTTTGTCGTCTTCTTTAAAGTATTTTTTCTTGCTTGGATTTATATGATCTCTTAAAGGCTTTAATATTGTTTTTGTTTTTACTTCATTACTTCCTTTTTCAAGGTATTGGTAAGTAAACTCCATATGTTGTTTATTACCTATAAGAACAGGCTTGTAATAGCTTTGTAAGTCTATTTGCTTGGCTGATTGCTTTGGAACAGCAGCAGACCCTTTTTTCATAATACTGCCAGCTACCGCTGGTTTTCCATAAATATCAACAGCTCCTCCATCAATATCGGCTTGTGTTGCAACTACATCAGGAACCGCAGGTATTGCGTCTCTTGCAGGTATGTAAGTTGGCCCACTAGAGTAAGCTCCGTTAGAAATATCTTTAAACCAGGTTCGATCAAACTCAGCTAAAGTTAATCCAGAATACCCTTCTTTTTCTTGCTCTGCTATTATTGCATCTCTTTGTTCTTTTATTATGGTAGGTAATTGACCTATCATACTCATCTCTCCTGTTATTGCTGCAGATTGCGCAACCACTTCGCTTCTAGAAATCTCTCCATTTCTATTAGCTTGTTGTAGTTCCATTAATTTAGTTCTCGCATCAGAGCCAGCTTTAGCCCAATACGAATCCATATCCTGAATACCTGTAGCTACAAAATCCGTTGCTTCACCCAATGCTTTTGATTGAACTCTTCTCTCTTCCCTAACCTTGTCTCTTACTTTCTGTACCTGTGCCTGACCAGCTAAAAACAATTCTCCAATAGATCCGTTTTCGCTTTGTACTGGTTTAACTAAATAACCTCCTCCGTATGCCATTTTTATGAATTACTTGTGTCTTTTTTTATCTTTATTTTTTCATACCAAACTGAAACATTCCCATTGGATCAAACCCAGCCTCTGCATTTGCAGTTTCTTGTCCAATACCAGCACTCATAAGCGTTTTAGAAAAGTTTGTTATTGCTGATGATTTTTGTTGTTCCCCAGCAGCAACTTGAGCTTGTAGGCTTTGAACTTTATTAAAATCCCTTTTCTCTTGCATGTCTCTTCTCATTTGTTCGTCTTGAACTCTAATTTTATCAGCCTCAAACATTTGCTTGCCCATGTTTCCATAAAGGGTTTGTTCTTGAGCTCCTGTTGTCTCTTCTCCAGCAGTAAGCATTGCTAACATATTTCCCGCGTCTCCGCCTGACATAGCAACATCCGCAAATCGTTCTTTATTCTGTTGTATCTTATTTAAAGCGTCTTCTTCTAGTTTTAAAGAAGGAGCTAAAGCGTCTGCCGCCCCAGTCTCTAAACCTTGCCATTGAAACTGATCTAATTTTCTTCTGCCCTCTGCAGCTGCTTTGGATCCACCAAGAAAATTCACAATAGAACCAGCTGCTCCACCTACTAATCCTAATGTTGTTAATAAAGCCATTTTTTATTCTTTTTTAGTTATACAAATATACGAAATTTACATATAGCTCTTCATTACCTCACTGTTTACAGAATAAAGCTCTACAAAACCAGTAAATTGATTTACAAGTTTAATTGTAGAATGATATCCTCTTAATCCAAATGATTCTGAGCTAGGGTTTTTTGCAACGAAACAAAAATCATTCACAGACGGTGTATTTGTTGATGTTGTTGTTGTTATAGTATTTCCATCTATAGAGTCAATACCGCCTATTACCAAAGAAGTTCCGTTATTAAAATACAACGCATCTCCTCCTACTCCATCTACATTATTTGCTGTTATTTGATTTGGTATATCACTTGTAAATCTATAATTATTAGTGCTAGGAATAGATTGTAAATTTCCTAATCCAATAATAGATAGTTCATTAAAATCTAAAACACTAGAAGAATGTCTCCTAATGTATCCATATTTAATACCCTCTTTATCTTCAAACTTTAAATTAGATGAGCTTCCTATTTTACCAGACTCTAACTCTGAATTTAATGTCGCGTACCAGTTTGTGTTATTAGACTCTAGTCCAATAGTTTTAAAAACCTTAACCGTAGAAGGTTCTTTATTAACAGATACAGTGACGCTACACCCATAATTAGTTCCATAAAAATTGGTTCTAGTTTCATTATCTTCATGAATATAAACATTACCGTTTTTAAAGGTATAAAAGCGATTACCAAGACGCTCCATCCACTCAGGTTCGTATGAGTGAAAAGACGTCCAACCTTTATTTATTTCATCGTATGTTATTGTTACTTGGTTTGTATCTACTGTGCTCATTAATCATCTATTATTCTAGGCCAATCTAGAGTGTTATTAGGATCAAATCCTAAACTATCTAAAGCCTTGGTTACGTGGTATAAGTAATAATACTCCCATTTATCAAACCTTCCTGTAAGCGGAGCTGGTTTAAACGGAGCTTGAGTGTCATCAGGAGTTCCTGATCCAATCGTATCTTCTATGTCATACTCGAAAGTGAATGTACCTCCAGAGGCGCTTAAATCACTTAATCCATTAGTTCCGCTGTATTGCCCAGTTCCTGCCTCGACAGCAGTCATTAAATCTTTAAAGTCTCCAGAACCGTCTACTTGAAAAACTATACCTCTATAAAAAGTAGAGTTTGTAGAATTTAATGAAGACACTCTAGATCTTAAATTTGCTACATCTGTGTTGTAAGTAGATGTTCTTGTTGTATTTATATCCCAAGAGCCTCCATGATAAACAGTACTCGCTTCATCTTGGAAAATCATAAATATAACATTATCAGCATCGCTAGGAAATGAATTTAAACTTCCTGTGGTTATGTAATCTTTTAAATCTGGATCAGTTAAAGCAGCTAAAGTTCTTTCATTAGTCCAGTTATATGTTTGGTCTCTTAATATAACATGAGAATCATAAGCATTACTTCCGTTTGTAGAAGCGTCAGTGTTTCCGTTTCCTGCAGTCTCTCCTGTAGCGTATAAATCTTGTAATACAGATTTTAATGAGTTGTTTCTCATTTGCTGTAAGGCGTTCTCAGAGTTGTCCATAGAACCACTGCTATCAAAATAAATATAGATATAAGTGTTTTCGTTAATAGATAAAGCTTCTGTTGCTAAAGTTGCTGTTGCAACGCAATCACCTCCTCTTGAGACTTGATATGTAATACTATCATTTAAACCTTGACCCGCTGTGTGGGTATATTGAATAGATGTTGATGGGGTTCCCGAAACAACTACCGCCGTTCCGTTTGTAGGAGGATCAACAATAGTTAAAGTATATGGACTAGGAACCGTGTCATTTGCTATAACATTTACAGTTACAGTTCCTCCATTAGTAATTCCAGTTATACTGTCATCAACTAAAACAGGTAAAGCGTCTTTATAATTCCACACTAAATAAATATTATCGTCAGCAGAGCTTTCTGTAAAAGTAAATGTTATAGAATTCTCTTCTTGCGTAGAGGTTTCTGTATTTGTTACCGTAGGATACGTTGCTTGTGCGACTACCTGAGAAGCTGTTAAATTAGTTGCTGCAGACACTAAATAACCTAATGTATTACAACTATTAAAATCTCCTGTGTGATACCCTATCTGCTTAAATGAAGATATTGTCACAGAGTCATTTGTTGCTGGAACGTATGCTGTTCCTGCCACATCTTCAAAGAAAGTAAATTTAGTTAATTCACTTGCATCAAAAACATCTTCGTCTTCATAAAAAGAATTTGAATTTACTTTAAATCTATTTGTTATAGATTGATTAGCTTCGTCTTGATCATTTACAACAACAAGGTAAACTTTTCTTGTTTGTGCAACAGGACAAGTATGTGTTATTGAAACGTTTTGACTAACCGTAGAACTTATAGTAACCACCGCTATGTTTGTTACATCTAAATCAGAATTGGAAACATCTATGTTAATACTTCCTGATGTGCCAGAACCAGTAAATGTAGAGCCTCCATAAGCAACAGAAATAGAAACACTAGAACCTGCTGAAAATTGTAAGACCGCTGTACCCGCATAAGAACCTACACTTAAGTTGTAGTTGGTTGATATATTCGCATAAACATATTGGTTAAGAATAGACGCACAATCGTATTCAGGCGCGTTCACAATCATTTCTGACTGATTCATTGATAAAACATATTGATGGTTTCTTGGGTCTATTCCTCCTATATTAAACTTGTTTTTAAATCCATATAAAGTGTTTTTAAAATAAGACTTCATTCCGTAATAAGATATAGGAGTTAACCCGTCTTGTCCAAGCCTTAGTACCGTGCCTCTTGCGGCGTCTGTGAAATACATGTTTCCACCATAATTTGCAAAACTTTCTGGATTTATAGAAATGCCGTATTCTCCACTATATGCAACATCTTGTCCAAGAACTTTTTCAACAGTTGTTAGAGAAGCGCTGCCATCAGAAGAATGAACCAAGCTTTTACCATATAAAACTTTAGAAACTCGATCTTCTTGAAATACAATTAAATCTGTTTCTCTAGCAAACAACTTTTGAATGGATCCGTATTTAGCATCCATTTTTTTAGTTATTCCCCTTCTATTGTTAAACTCATTTAATGAGTTGTATGTACTGTTTTCGTTATAAGCTCCTGAATAAGTAAGTGTTGTGGTGTTGTATATTTTTCTATATCCATCAAGCAAAGAAAGGTTAGGTCTTAAATCAATATTATATATTGGAGCTAATCTTTCATCTCTAACTTGAATACTCTCTACTCCGTTACCAAAAGAAAAACAATTTCCTGTTGTTAAATTTACTATTGCTGATTGAGAATTTGTTTGATCCTGAGCATTACCTTCATGAAATCCGTTTACAATATCAAAAGTCTGCTCTGTTTCATAATAGATATCGCTATCTAAATCCATAGGATCTGTTTCGAAAACCAATAAACCATTAACAAGCAATAACTTTACCTCTACATCAATATAGCCTCTCTCTAAACCTCTTGTGAATTCTGTAGTTCTAACGTTTAATAAATGTCTAGTAGCTGCTCCACTCCCTGTTTTAGAGAAGGTAAGCTGAAATTGATTATCAGGGTCGTCATAATATGGTTGTCCTTGTGGTTTTTCCCATGACGTTTCAGCAATTATAAATTTTTCTAAAGCAGACACAAGGGCGTCGCCAGAATAATTAGCTCCAACAGCATAAGATCTTTCAAAAAACTTAGCATCATTGTTATCAGAGTCAGCACCCTCCCAGGCATCAAATCTAAAACTAACAGTTGATCCAGTGTTTATATCTAAATTAACATAATTAGAACCTTCTTTTACTTGAGATATTCCATATTCAGATTCTTTAGGTATAGTCGCGTTAGCATATCCATTTCTTCCTAATCCCCATTTTATTTTACCGCTGTTTTCGTATGTGGCAAAATTATTAGGATTAAAATCCATTGAAAAACCAACTGGTTTTATTTTCATATAAACACCTGCTATCTCCTTAATAGGCTCATCGGCAGCGTCTACATTGTTCTCTATCCACCCTTCATTAGAAGCGTTCTCTGTAGACTGATCTATATCTAAAGCGTTCTTTGTTTCATACGCAAGAACCTTTACTTTAACTTCTTTTATCAAAGGCCCATTATCATCAGATTTTACAATTAAGTTTGTCCCAGCTTCAACTTTATGAATGTTATTACCAGTCATTAAAACCCAACGATAAACACCGTCTTCATAAAATATAGTACTGTAAACATTATAAAATTTATCTCTATTAGATTTAATAAAGAATTTATACCTATCAGCCCAATACGGAGCAAGGTGGTTTATAGTTATTTTAGCCCTGTTTAAGTCAACAGAATTTTCCACTGGAACAAATATCTCCGAAGAATTATATCCAGAAGTGTTAGAAGCTGGTATAATAGAAGAATACCTGCCGTCTTTATCTAAATAAACCAATCCAAACTCATAACTTCTATTACTTTTTAAAGATAAATTTGAATTTGTTTCTCTAACATAAAAAGATGATTCTGTTGTAAATTTAAAAGGCTCCTCTATATTTGTAAAGTTTACATCAGTTGTGTCTCCTGGCGTATTATCCACTTTATGAATTATAGAAGGAGCTAATAATGTTAATGTGTTTGTTGTGGTTGATTCTAAAGAAAAAGAACCATAAGTAATTGCTACGTTATCAGGAGGTGTTGTTGTTGTAACTAAAGTTGAAAAATTATTTGATAAAGCAGTTATAAGCTCCTCAAAGTCGTTTGAAGATGAAAACTCTTGAGCATTATTATAACTCTCTGTTAATTCAACCGCATTATCACCTACAAATTCTCCATTAAAATAGACATTGGGAGCTGTACCAGCTTCGGCAGACTCTAAAGCTAATCCTAAAAAAACAGAATACCCCTTATTCAAATCAAAATTAGTGAAATCTAAAGTAAATAAAGTTTGATTTGAGTTTAATGAAGAGGTTCCTTCGTATCCGTCTTGAGATAAAGACACTTTTTCAGCAGTATAATCTATTTTTATTTTTTCATCTTCTCCTTCTACTCTAACTAAGTCATATTGCTTAGTTATATTTCCATATACAACTCTATTTTGTATAAAGTCTTGAGCTTTCGCTGTTAAGGGAACGTCGTCATATATACGACCTAATTCATCATCAGGTAGAGCTCTGTATATTTTTTTATTACTAAAAGAGTAAGTTTTTTCTGTTTCATTTTGATACCCTTTTTCTTTCTTATTTAAGTTTTCTACTACAAAAATTAAATTAGAGTTAGGGTTTTTAAAGCATATTTGTATATCTGTAACTCTTTTATCTCCTGTATTAAAACCTATTCTATACGCGTTAAATAAATTAAGCATAGATAGATTCTCCATTGTGTTGTAATCTAATCTAAACTTTGTAGATGGTGTAAATTGATAGTCTGTAAATGAAGATAACGCAGAATACTCTCCGTCTAAATATTTATACCTGTAAGAAAAAGCAAAATACTGTTCCTTTACAGCATTCTCTGTAACTTGAGCCGTACTATAAGGAGTGACTGTAGGTGCTTTTTTAGGTGGTTTTTTGTATAAGTTTATATCTTCTTCTATAAAGTTATTTACTCCATACGTTTTAGCTCTTTGTATGTTAATACACCTAGGAGGATTATATCCGTCTGTCCACAATAAAAGATTTTGGTTAGTAGATGTGTTGTAAACAACATTAGCTCCCGTAACCTTATAATATTCATTGAAGTTTAAAACTTGATCGTTTGCACTTCTTGTGTCTTGAAGTAAAACAGACATGGTTGCTGTCTCTGAATTATATTCGTATACAAAAGAATGATTTAAGGAATTTACAACAAACCAATATATTTTTTCTCCTACCTCATCTGAAACAGATCCTATACATATAGGGTTATTTGCTTCAGAGATAAAAGTTAATTTAGTGTTTCCTTTTTCATTTTCAACTGCACCAGCATCAGAACCAGCTGTATTAACAACTCTAACATTTAAAGCGTCAATATACTCTCCGTCAGGAACAAGTCTCTCATCAAAATCCTTGTTCATTTTTCCTTTTGAAAAGGTGTTTTGTATTTTCATATTACTTTATCCACTTATCACGACCTCTCAATATTTGAGTTAATTCGTTTAGTTTTATTGAATTTAATCTAATCTTAGCATTTCTTAGTGAAGCTGATGATTGTTTAGAAGCTCTTCTAACAATATACTCTTGTACTCCAAACTTTGATTTTAATATTGTTGATTGCAGGTAGTCATACATAAAAGTTTCAGCTAACTTATGAACTTTTATTTCACTATCAGACAACCCATAAACTCCATCAGAAACATATTGTATAATAATATTTTCTTCTTGAAGATTAGAGCTAAATAAAATCATACCTAAGTTTTTATCTATAAGATAACTTCCGTTGCTGTTTGCTGTAGAAGTGTCCATTCCAAATCTTTTTCCTTTAGACAGCTTCCCTGTGCTTCCTAGACCATCTGGCCTCTTGTTTCTCCAATTAGTTTCTATTACTGGAGTACCAGTTAATGCATTTCCGCTAGAATCTAGTAAAATATTTTTTTGAGCACTATTATCTTGCAAATAAGATTTAGTGATTTTTGAATTAAAGTTCTGAACTATATCGTGTGTTGAGCCATCTGACCCTACATATGAAACTTTCACAAGGCTTACAAAATCATGTGGTAAATGCATTTGTAGTGTTTCAGGAACTTGAGCTTCAAAACCTAATATCTCTCTTAATGCATCATAATGAATTTCCTGTAACCCTCTTTTTGCATGAAAAACTACTTCATTTCTATCAACTTTATTAATCACCTTATCATCACCAACATAGCTTAATAAAAAATTGTTTATAATATCTTCCAATAAAAGATATTGATATGTTCCCCAATTATCATTAGTTGGAGTATTCCCTTCGTTTTGATAATATTGAGATTGCGTTAAGTCTTGTCCAATTATAGGCATAATCTATGAGTTTTGTTTTTGATATTCGATACCTTCCATTGCTGTAGTTGCCTGCACAACATCATTTTCCCTAATACTCAGTCCTGCTAATTTACATATTTTTATAACAAGAGATGTTTCATCAGAAGAAGGTATTTCAAAATTAGTTGAAGAATCTGAGTTATATACAGGATCGCTGTTTATTGTGTTGTATCCCCAAACAGGATCTATAGGTTTTCTTACGTAATTACAAATTAACGGCGGCTCTGTACCTTGTGGGGTTTGAGCTGTATAATTAATACTCAGAGGTCTCACAAAAATATTTGAACCATTTCTTTTATAGATAGGATAAGTTATAGAAGGAGCTGTAAGGTTGCTACTATTTAACATATCAAATTTAGAAGTAGGAACTCCTTGAGCAATTTTTCCTTTATACGTAACGTTTATAAGTTTATAAAGATTAGATGGAAGAATAAAATAGTCATTTACACCTCCAACAGAAGGAGAGTTAATATCATTGTAATTTAAAATTGAGCTGACCGTAAATATGTCAATTTTGTTTTGAATTTGAGACACGGTATCTCCATGCCCTATTGCTTTTTTTCTAGAGTTTTGTAGTTGTACTGCTTTTGAATAATCAGAAAAATACTGTTCAAATATTTCTAATTGAGCTTGCTTTGCAAAATAATTATACTCTAAAGGAGCAATGTACCCTCTATTGTCTTTATTTAATAAAAATAAGACTGTGTTTCTTACACTGTTAATCATGGGATATATTTTTTACAAAAGTACAAAAAAAAAGAGGTCGCAAATTGCAACCTCCTTCTCTCCTTTAACAGTAATTGGTTAGTTTTATAAACTATTTGTGATTTTTTGTAAAACATCCAAGCCTTCATCTGTTTTGAAAAACAAAGCTAATCCACTATATACGTTTTCTCCGTAAGGAACAACTATAACTTTTTGGCTTTTCTTGTCTCCCCATACAACTGTTCTGTTGTCAGATTTAACATGAAGTATACCCATCTCTACAGCTCTAACTGCAAGGTTTCGAAGTTTTAAATTTTCATCATTTAAAAGATCCATGAATTCTTCTGGATTATTTCCCGCCCAGATTATCATATCTCTTTTTAATTCTGATGAGGTCATTAAAGATATATTGCTTTTACCTTTTAAAACAACTCTTGCGATTGCTTCTAGGTCATTAATATCTAAATCTTTAGCTGCTATTTGAGCATCTAACTTACTAGCCATTGTTTCAACTTGTTCGCTTGCGTCTTTTTCTTTGTCAAACTCTTCGAATTTAACACCAAACGCAGGATGTATCATTAAAAACTTTTGTAAATTCATTTGTGATGAATCAACAACTAATTTACCATCTTGAAAAATTATTGGCTGTAATGTAGCTAATCCATCTTGTTCATCAACAAAAGGAGTAACTTGATTCGTGGCCCATCTCAAAGCTCTGTTTAATCCACTATCATTAAATGTAAGTGGTTTTGATGCCGTGTGTTTTACAGCGATCATATGTCTTATTGGTGTTCTATTGCTTGTTAAAATGAAAACCCTAGTTTTTGGTTGCATATTAGGGAAAAGACCAGAATAGCCTTTTTTAGTAGTTTTTGTTGCCATTATATTAAAAATTAAATTAAATTAAAAAAAAGAGGGCATCCATAAGACACCCTCTTTAAAGGTATTATTGCATCAATATGAAATTGTTTGCTCCCATAACACAAAGTGCTCTTTCTGATAAGAAATGTACTTCCATGTTATCTTTATCTGTAGTAGATGCTCCACCAGCAGATCCAGTTACCCAAGACTTATACTTTCTGTCCTCAGTAGCAGACTGACGGTAACGAACATGTAAGAATGGTCGTTTAGCGTTTTGTCCTAATACCTGGTCATAGATAGTAGTTGTCCCAGCAGGAACCATGATTCCGTCAATACCACCAATGTTACCTCTTGTAGTAGCATCGTTTAAGTATTTCCAGTCAGACTTATAAAAGTCATATCCAATTCTAAATCCAGTAAATCCTAGATTTAAAGCCATATCCTCGTCGTTGTCAAATAAACCATAAGAACTTGTAGAAGCTCCAGAGTTATTTTGATCAGCTAATACTCTATCAATTTTGAAAGAAGTATCTCTGTTTACGAAAAGTACATTTTCTTGAATTGCACCTTCTTTATCAAGAACTTTAGCAAAAGCCTCAAGGTCATCTCTGTCTGTGATATCTCCTGAAGAAGTGTTTCCTCCATTTTCGATTTCATAGAAAAGACCTTTTGTACCTTTGTAACCTGCAGCTAAAGCAGCAGATCCAGCAGCAGCTGGTTCTCCTTCTACCATTGAAGTTTCAAGGTAGTCTTCGAATCTTAATCTTGTTTCGTGCTCAGATTTTAAATACCATAAGTATCCAGAAGCTCCGTTTTCAGTAGTTACTTCTACCCATCCAACGTGTGCTAATTCAGAACCACTAACTTCATACTTGTCTTTGATGATGATAGGGTTGTTTTCTTTAGCTTCAAAATCAGCTTGCAAAGATCCAACCATTCCGTTAGTTCCTTTTTTAAATTCAGAACCGAATACAAAGATTTTTACAGCGTCATTTGCAGAAAAAGACCCTGTACCTGTCACCATATCAGCTAATGAATAAGGTGCTACCTCAACAGAGTCAGCTGCACTTGCGTCTGTAACTAAAGCTTTTACTTGTACTGATCCAGCAGCATTAGATACGATAATCGTTTGATTTGTTCTAAAGTTGTGTCCTGTAACTGCTAAAGTGTTTCCATCAGTAACTGTTCCTGATCCTTGTACGTGTAATCTTCCTTGCTCAGTCCATTTGATTAAATCAGAACTAGATGGAAGTTCAGCTCCTACCATTCTTAAAAAAGAAGCGATAGATCTGTTTCCGTATTTTTCAAATTCTTTCTCATACAAGTCAGGCATGAATTGTTGTGCGAAAGTATAGTCAGCATTGCTAAGGTAGTTTGAGTTTTGTAACCCCTTAGATGGTGCTGGCGTAAGAGAAGTAGAACCTCCTAAGGCTCCGTTTCCTCCAAATGTTATAGTTTGTGCCATTTTTTAGTTTTTTAAATAATTTAACGTTTTTTGATTTTTAATCCAGAACTAAAATTTCCAGAGTCTTGTAAGACCTTGAATTTAGTTCCTGTTGTCGAAGAATCAACCTTGCTTCTAACGTCCATATTAATATTCTTCCCGTCTTTGACAACTTCATTTACGGCGTCAGATTTACCTTGGTCGTAAAAGAATTTTGCATACTTTTCAGGATTCATAGCTATATCCATAGCTCTATGGTAATCAGCAGCACTTTTCAAAGAGCCTTTATCATCAATGTGTTTTGAAATAAAATTGTTAAGGTTACTGTTTTTCTCCATAACATCTTTAGAGTCTTTAGGTTGATAAACAAGACTTTTTTCTCCTACATTGAATTCAAAACCTTTGAAATCGTCATTGAATAGTTTTCTTGTTTTTTCGTCAAAGACAGCACGTTGATTATCTTGAATCTCTTTGTTTTTTTTAGATTCTTCTTGGTACTTATTATAATTACTAAACGCCTCTTTATATTCATCAGGTACATTCTCATTGCTTGACTCAAGCGGAGACTTGTATTTTTCCTTTAAATCATTAAAATACTGTTTAGCTTTAAATAATTCTTTTTTCTTTTCAAGTTCTTTAACCTTCTTTTCAGAGTCTGTATGAATAGATTCTTTATATTCAAACTTTTGTTCTATTAAAAAAGACACATCCTCATCATTGAGACCTGGATTTGTTTCTTTATAATACTGAACAAGAAGATCACTTTGATTAGCTTCATCAAAATCTTGTTGTAGCTTCATGTAATCTTTTAACCCTCTATTAGTATCTTTCTTATATTCTAGATACTTTTCAATCTCTTCAGGAAGTTTATTAACTTGTTTTTTATCCTTATTTGAAAGAACGTCTTCTAAAGAATTAATATCTAACTCATATTTATCTGTCAAATACGCGCTTAATATTTCCTCTTTAGTTTGTTTTTTATCTTGAACTTCTGGCTTTTCTTCATCTTTTGATTTAGTTTCTACCTTTGGTTCATCACCCTCTTTTGATGTTTCTTCAGTTTTTGGTTTACTCTCATCCTTTGAAGTTTCTTCAGCTTCTGGAGGTTTAGATAAATCTACTTTAAAATCTACATCACTAGATTGGTCTTTATTAGCAGAGTCACCCTTTTGGGCAAGGTCTACCTTTATTGTTTCATCACTCATATTTAATTAAATTATATTTTACTTTACAAAAGTAAGATAAATTACAACATGTTTTGTTGGTTCATCTTTTCCATCATTCCCTGCATTGGATCTTGTGGCGCTTGTTGTGGCATTTGCCCTCCCATTGGAGGCATTTCTCCCATTGGAGGCCCTTGTACTTGCTGTTGATTCTCTCCTTCAAAATCTGTTGGAGGTAAGTCTTTTTTTCTTTGACTAATCATTCTGCTTTGTTGTGACGCCTGTTTCTCTGTTCTTTTATCTTTTCTATCTTCTTTATTACCGTCTCTGCTAACAAAACCTTCAATCTCTAGTTTTTTTAATTCCATAGCGTGCTGAAACTTCATAGCCTCTAATTCTTTTTCTAACTTAGCTTTAACCTCTAGTTTTTGTAAATCCATCTGATTAGTCATCTGAAGTAATTGAGCCTCTGACTTACTCTTAACAGTGTTTTCTTGAGTTCTAGCTTGAGCAGCAGCTTGAGCAGATTGAGTATTTGCATCTGACTGCATTTTGGTTCTTTTTTCTTCTAAAGCTAAATCATTTTCTTGTTTTCTTGCCTTTCTAACTTTTAAAAGCATATTAGCTAATTGCAGATTTTTAACCATTCTGATATCTATAATATCATCTAATTCTATTTTACCCGACTGTAATGCTAATTGTATATTCTGCTCCAGTAAAGACTTTTCTTCTTCATCAGGCTCTAATTCAATAAACACGCCAAAATCATGTAAATGTAAATTCTTTATTTCTTTTATAATTTCAAAATTATTTTTACCAATCATTTTAGCAAAATCATCACTAAAAGAAGAGTATTCTAATATATCAGATATTCTATACGACAATGCTGTGCATAAATTTTTTGTAATATTTATACCTGATTGCACGACATGCCTTGTAGCTGTATTGCTGTTTAACGCCGCTAATTTTTGAACACCGACTAAAGAGTATTTATCTGGAGAACTTCCGTCTCTAGCTTCGTTTATACCCGTAGCAGCTCTAATCATTCCTAGCTGGTAATTATACATATTAATTAAGCTGGATATTTTTGCGTTTGACCCACTGCTTGTTAATTCTTGTATTGGTACCCTTGCATTATTAAACTCTCCATCTTCAGTATAACTTCTACCAATAACACTACCTGTTTGAAAATACATAGATAGGGCTTCAGAAGGATTATAAGAAGCTCCGTTCCCAAGGTCAACACTATTTAACCCGTCAGCATCAATAAAAACACCATCTGGAATCATTTTAGAGACTACTTGTTGTAGTTTTAAATGAACCAATTGTATTTGATCTGCAAAAGGAATCATTCTCTTAACTAAAGAATCTATTTTACCTTTAGCCATTTTAGGAGCGGAAAGTAAATAAGGAGAAATGGTTTTTTGAAAAGAAGATTTTGGTCTAACCATATTCTTCATTAATTCCCATTTTATCAATTTATTAGTTCCTAAAACCATAACGCCCTCATACCAAACATCTATTCTTCTAGACGCTTTTTCAAATCTTTCATTTTCTTCTGGATTAAAAGAAGAGTCTTTTTTAATTGATCTTTGACCTCCTGTGTCTGTTTTTTTTATTTTGTAAACAACTTCTTTATCTGTTTTATAACAGAAATATAATAAAGAAACATTAGACTTATCTAATCCGCTTTGAGTAGATTGGTTTAAAGTTGTTTTATACCCATCAAACCTACTTGCCATTTTAGACATCTCTTCTAATTCGCTTTGAGATAAGTTAGGGTTTATTTTTTTTAATTCAGTAACATGAACGTTTTTTACTTCACCATAATAATAACAATCTTTAAAATTAGGATCTTCTGTTGGTGAGTATATTAAATTAACGGGGTCAACATATTCTATTTTAACTCCATCGTGAATATCAAAACTATGTTTAATAGCAGAAACCCCTAAAACAACATTATCTTCGGTGGTTCTATAAGAAAGCTCTTCGTAGTCATTTAACTCTAATAAACTATTAATAGCAGCTTCTTCTGCTATCTCTATTCCTTGTTTATATTTTAACTTCATATAAAGACCTAACTCCTCTGTTGTTCTTGGAAGTTCGTCTTCTGAAAAGTTAAATACATCAACTCCTGTTTGTTCTTTAAGTTCTTTTAATGGCTTGTATGCAACCATATCAGCCTCCATCTCTTGCCTAAAGTTCTCCCTTATATCGCTAGAGTATGCGTCAATAGCCTCAACCTTTACGTCATACAATCTATTCGATATTCCATTAACTACTATATCCACATATTTTGGGATAATAGCAACTGGAGTCCAATCTAAGTTCAAATAAGATAGGTCGCCGTTAACAGATAATTCGTTTTTATACTTTTCAACTGGCTGTTCAGCCCTGGCATAAAGCCTTCTTGTTAAGTACTCAGACCTCATCTCCCCATACAAGGAAGTTCCATGATCTCTTGAAAACCATTCTGATTCAATTGCCTGACCTACACGAAGACCGTACTCCAATGTTTCTTTCTCTTGATCCGAAGCAAATTGATTAGGAAAACCAACTCCAGAAGTAAACTTTGGGTTATTTATCATATCTATGTAATAATTTCACTAACAAAACCTTTGTTACTGTATTTTGCAAAGTTAATATTTATTTGATTACGTTTTTTTACTTCTCTATTCTTGTTACTCTGATTTGCCATTATAGCGAACCCCGAACTAACAGTCGCATCAAACTTTGTTCTATTATTAATATCATAGTTCGACCAGTCTAATAATGTTCTATTAAAAAACATATTTCCACATGATCCAAAATCAACATCTTCTTGGTTATTTATAATGCCAACATTATTCTCTATATAACTTTCTATAGCTTCAGCATGCACAGATATTACAGCGGAAGATGAAGGAATTCCTCCTAATTCTTTTTCTGACTTCGATAAAATATTTTTATGCTTATCTGGCCTATTTAAAGAAAAAGATCGATAACCTCTTTCTTTTAAATAATATAACAGACGAGGTTTATTGTTTTCTACTAATATTGGCATGCCGTAAAAATGTAAAGCCATTAAAACATCTTCGTAAAATATTTCAGCCGTCGGAGGTCTTGATATATATTCTAAAAAAAACATATTAGTTGGGCCATCATCCATATGAAACTTAGTCATTCCGTGTAGCGCTCCTTTTGAGCCTCCACCACCTACCGTTCCAGAAATATCATATGAGTCACATCCAAAAGAACCCATGTGTATATTTCCTGGAAATCTTTTAGATCCTTTCACAATCACGTTATTAACTAAAGCAGTGTTTGGAATCCAAGAATTAAAAAACCTACCTTTATTGTCTGGAGCCCAAATAACTTCAGTATCTCTTTCTCCATTCTTCCAATAAAAATTACCTCTCATTATATTGCTTTTTATAGCAAAAGAATCATTGTAATCTATTTGCTCATATAACCTAGTAAGATTGAATAGTGTGTTTTTTGATTCATCACGAAAGGCATGTGATTCTGTTTTAGGAAACTGTCTATAGAATTCATTTAAAGCGTCTGGATCATTCTTTAAGCCTTCAACCTCATTCTCCCAACTATCTAAAACTCCAGCCTCTATTATATCTCCATAAGAATCTTTAACTTGTTTTGTAGGTGTGTTAAATACAGGAAATCCATATTCATCTATATACCCTTCAAAGTTCCACTCCATTGGTATAAACAAACTGTAAAGACCAGACTGTGTTTGTCCATTTTTATTTCTTTGTGTAGCGTCTGAGTTTTCGTATAGTTTTTTAAAGTTTTCTCCACCTTTATCCAATGCATTAGATGTTGAACCCATCATGCATTTACCTATAACTCGTGAACCTAATCTTAATGTTGTTTTTGTAACCCTCCAGTTGTTGAGGATGTTTTCTGGTTTTTCCCATTTACCCGCTTCGTCGTGGACGAGGAGGGAAAGCTTCTCTCCATCATAGGAGTTATCCCCTGTGTTTTTCCAGTCGATGGTCGTGTCCAATCCTTCCATTTCTTGAGGTCTATCTTTTGAATCGAATCTCTTTCTGGTGAATTTTGATGCGGGAACTCTATAGGCAAGTTCTGTCTTCGGTCTATCCATACCGTCCTGTATTGGTCTGAAAAAGAATGGATAATTGATTGAAATTGGTACCACTTTATCTGTGAACATCTTCTTCGCATCGGCTCCAGATTTGGACAGTATCCCGTACCGTGAATCGGAAGATATGGTTGCCAAATTAACCGTCTCTGCGGATGCCATAAACGAAAAACCTGAACGTCTATTCTTGAGATAGCACATTCCATAACATCGCTTGTCTGCTTTACAAGCCTCCCAGAATATGAAGAATAATCTGTTTGCTTCCCTAAACTCTGGGTTCCCAACATCAATTTTGGTCCACTGCAAGTACATGTAATGAGTGCCAGTAATATAAGTGCTAACGCCTTTGTTTTTAAACCAATAACCCTCTTCACGCTTTTTAAATTCACTATCTATGTATTTATGCCACTTTATTTTAAAATCCTCTGGCAGATCTCTCCAATCAAATATACTCTTTATTGTTTTAAGTTCTTTTGGATAATCTTTTCTAGTCCACTTTTTTGTATTCTCAACACTAGATGCTTTTGGTAGTGCAATAATCAAGCCTTGAATA
>Ga0098049_1000090_pt1 | contig 32415 bp, 46 predicted proteins | sample 13BtaG_FD_92582 | JGI IMG/M metagenome (GOLD analysis project Ga0098049, IMG submission 92582) | Marine viral communities from the Subarctic Pacific Ocean - 13B_ETSP_OMZ_AT15268_CsCl metaG | ecosystem: Environmental > Aquatic > Marine > Oceanic | place: Subarctic Pacific Ocean | collected...
AAGGCTTACAGAAGTGCCGGGGTGGAATGTCCGGTATATCTTATGCCGTTGGGTGGACGCAGTGAAGAATATTCCCTTAACGTTAAAGACGTGGCGGAAGCATGTATGGCAAAAGGATGGAGATTCACACCAAGACTCCACATTAGTTTATTCGGAAATGCCTGGGGCACATAATTCATCAGGAGAAGATATGCTACTTGATCTGAAAGACAAATATAAACAACAAAATAAAAAGTACAAAGTCTTAGATGAAGACAAAATTAGAAGAGCAGGATGGTAAAATATGCAAGATCCAAAAATTAAAAAACTAGTAACTACATTTGAATCTGATTTAATGAAACTTAATAAGTCATGGAATTCTTTACAAACACATGGTGTGTATGTTCGTATGGAAATAAAAGGTAACCATACATACAATGATCCAAAATGGCTTGAAGCAAATCAAATCACACAAGAAGTAAGTTACAAAAAAAGTATAACAACAAAAAAATGAAAATTAGCAAGTGGTCAGATGATTTAAACTTATTAGAAGGTACAGATAGACTTCAGTATCTGGTTGACTTAGCTAAAAACTCAACAACACTTCCTAAAGAACTACGTACTGATGATAGACTTGTAGGCGGGTGTATGAGTAAGATATGGGTAGATGTTGGAGTTAAAAATGATTTAGTACAAGTGTACTACGACAGTGATGCAATGATTACAAAAGGAATTACAAGTATTGTATGTGATTGTTTCTCTGATATACCGGTAAGTGATGCAAAAAAGATAAAACAACAAGACTTTGAGGGCTTAGGTATACAACAATTGTTAACACCTCAAAGACGTAATGGCTTAGGAAGCCTAATAGAAACTATTATGAATAAGGTAGATAGAATATGAAGCAAGGTAATTATATTTTTACAAGCGAAAGTGTAAGTAAAGGACACCCCGATAAGGTTGCAGATCAAATTAGTGATGCACTAGTTGATGCAGGACTTAAGAATGGTGATGAGACTACTCGTGTAGCAGTAGAGACACTTGTAACCACTAACCATGTTACGGTAGCGGGTGAAGTAAAAAACTTTAACGTAAGCAAGGACGAAGTAACACAAATTGTTCGTGACAAAGTTAAAGAGATTGGATATGAACAAGATGGATTCCATTGGGATAAGTTAAACATCTATAATGAGATTCATTCCCAATCAGGTGATATTGGATTAGGAACAGATGACTTTGGAGCAGGCGATCAGGGCATTATGTTTGGGTATGCATGTGATGACAATGATGCAATGCTACCAGCACCAATTTATTACTCACATGAAATTTTAAAAAGTTTAGATAAAATGAGGGAAGAAGGATACGAATTCCTACTACCAGATGCTAAATCACAAGTAAGTGTTCAATACGATGGCGGCAAAGTAAAACGTATTGATCAAGTTGTAATCTCACATCAGCATAAACAAGGTTTTGTGCATAGTGTTGTTGCACCTGCAAGAGATGCCGCTAGAGAAGTATTAGGAGATTTAATAGATGATAAAACTGTATGGCATATCAATCCTACTGGTAATTTTGTTATTGGTGGGCCTGACGGTGACACAGGACTCACTGGACGCAAAATTATCGTGGATACCTATGGGGGTTTTGCTCCTCACGGTGGTGGTGCTTTTAGTGGAAAAGATCCTACCAAAGTAGATAGAAGTGCCGCTTATATGGCACGTTGGTTAGCAAAGAATGTTGTAGCAGATAACATGGCTGATTGGTGTAGTATCCAATTAAGTTATGCTATTGGTGTAAAAGAACCTACTAGCATTTATGTAGACTCAAATGGGCATAACAGAAGTATTCATAAGTTTATTAAAGAAAACATTGATCTAACACCAAAAGCGATCATTGACAGATTTGACTTATTCAAGTATACTAACTATAGTGAAAATTGTATTTACGGACATTTTGGCGACAAAGATGTTCCGTGGGAACAGATTGGATGGAAATAGGAGAAAAATATGATGGGATGGTGGAACAAACTTGTACGTGATAAAAAACCTAAAGAAGAACTTAGTGATAAAGACAAAGCTACTGCTAAAGGTGAACCATACGTAAAAGTAATGGATGTAAAGTTTGACGATAAGAATCCAGGTGATGGATACTTTGAGTTAGAATGGAATCAATTATTCGTTAAGAAATTACTCGATGCCGGTTATACTGGTGCAGATGAAAACGAGATAGTTGATGCATGGTTTACAGGGCTCTGCAGAACAATATCAGAAGAACAGTAGTTGACATTCCATTCGTGGTGTGTTACAATATAAACTTAATAATTACAGGATCTTTATGATGAGTTATATACTAGTTGACGCGGCTAACATGTTCTTCCGTGCAAGACATGTAGTACAAAAAAACGCAGACATGAACACAAAGATTGGTATGGCATATCATATCATGTTTAATAGTATTAATAAAGTATGGCGTGAGCAAAATGGAACACACGTTGTACTATGTTTAGAAGGCCGTAGTTGGCGTAAAGATGCATATGAACCTTATAAACGTAATCGTTCTGCCGCACGTGAAGCTCTTACAGATAAAGAGCAACAAGAAGATCAAGCATTTTGGGATGCATTTGATGAGCTACAACAATTCTTTATTAATAAAACAAATGTAACTGTATTACAACATGGTGAATGTGAAGCAGATGACTTCATTGCACGTTGGATACAAAATCATCCTAACGACAAACATTGTATTGTAAGTAGTGATAGTGATTTTTATCAATTACTTTCATCTAATGTTAATCAATATAATGGTATTACAGGACAACTTATTACAACAGAAGGTATATTTAACGACCGTGGTAAGCCTGTTATAGACAAGAAAACTAAAGAGCCTAAAGTAATTGGTGATCCACAGTGGTTGTTGTTTGAGAAATGTATACGAGGTGACACTAGTGATAATGTGTTTAGTGCATGCCCAGGTGCTCGTAAGAAAGGCACTAAGAACAAAGTAGGTATGCTTGAAGCATTCGCTGACAAGGATACTAAAGGGTACAATTGGAATAACTTTATGCTACAACGTTGGGTAGATCATAACAATGAAGAACATCGTGTATTAGAAGATTACGAACGTAATAAACATATTATTGATCTTACTATGCAACCTGATCATATTAAAGCAAAACTAGATGAGGCTATTGTACAACAAGTACAAAAAGAACAAAAGTCACAAGTAGGTATTCATTTTATGAAGTTTTGTGGCAAGTGGGATATGCAAAAGATAGTAGACAAAGCACAAGATCATTCTACTTATCTTAATAGGAGTTATTCTAATGCCAATGCCTAGGGCTTATATATTTGATGTTGATGGGACATTAACTGTAAGCAGACAAAAAATTGATCCAGATTTTGAAATGTTTTTTCTTGACTTTATTGAAAAAAATCCATGTTATATTGTAACAGGAAGTGACTATGAAAAAACACTAGAACAATTAGATTACCTTATATGCCATGGAGTAAAACGTTGCTACAATTGTAGTGGAAATAGTCAATGGCACCAAGGTGCTAACGTACACAACAATGAGTGGAAGTTAGATGAAAAACCTTGGAAGTATTTAGAATCAAAACTTATACATAGTCATTTTGAACCTAAGACAGGTTGGCATTTTGATGAGAGGCCAGGACTATTAAACTTTAGTATACTAGGTAGAAATGCAAAACCTCACCAAAGAGCTATGTATGAAGAATTTGATACAAAAAATAAAGAACGTGAATATATAGCATCTGAGTTTAATTTTCATTTTCAAAAAGATTATGGAATAGTTGCACAAGTTGCAGGTGCAACAGGTTTAGATATCATGCCAGTTGGAAAAGATAAAAGGCAAATTTTAAAAGATTTTGACGATATGCATGTTACCTTTTTTGGTGATATGATGCAACCGGGTGGTAATGATGCACCGCTTGCAAACGCAATTAAAAATAGAAATAATTCACAAGATAAAGTTATTCAAGTAACTGATTGGCAACATACATACAAAGAACTAAAGGAGATAGTTAATGCTAGTAGAGCGTGAAGAATTAGAACGTAAGCTAAAGACACAAATTATGGAAGTCACATTTAATAAAATTAATGGCGACAAACGAGTAATGACTTGTACTCTTAGTAAAGATGTTTTACCACCAGCAACTAAAAAAGATCCTATGACACAAGAAAAGGTTCGCAAGATCAACGAAGAAGTTATGAGTGTTTGGGATATAAATGCTAACGGTTTTAGAAGTTTTAGAATGGAAAATATTACTGAGGTAAAACGTATAGGAAGTGCATGTTGGTGTGGGCAAAGTAAAAATTTGCCACGTTGCGATAACACTCATAAATCTCTATGACATTAAAGATCAAAGAAATAATCAAAGATAAGTTTTGGATAGTAGAAGGCCAATATGGTAAAGCCGGAACTCTACGTAAAGTAGAAGAAGGATACGAGTTCTTTGATCAAGACAATAATAAAAAAGAGCTATTAGATAGCCTTACAAGCTTCAAACAAGCTAATACAACAACGATTACTGGTTCTATGCAAGTTTATAAGGGATTGCCTACAAACACCGTAGAATTATACCCTGTAGAGCATGAAACTATGCCGTTGTTTAAAAAAACAATAAATGGTAAAGTTATTTTTGTAGCAGGTTATTATATTTTAAAATATGAAGGTATGGGTTGGCAACATGCTTTCTGTCCTAAACTTGAAACAGTTGAAAAATATGAAACAAGAGGGCCATATTACACAGAGTGGGATATGAATTTAAATCTAAAGAAGGCAAGAAAAGAATGAAATTAATACATTACATTATAATTATTGCATTAAGTCTTGTGTGGGTAGCATATGCTAAAGCACAAACAATTAATCCTAATAGTATGTTAGGTACAGAAAATTACGAACAACAAATGCCAGCACCAGATCTTGAAGAACAACCAAATGTAGATCCTACTAACCCACCTCAAGAATGGATGGTACTATCTAGAGGACTTTCTTGTAATTCAATTGGAGTGGTTAGAGGAATACTTGCAATGCGTGGACAAACAATATGGGCCGCAGGTTCAAATTTAATGAATGAACGTGATCCATTTAATGCTATAGTTATTGTAAAGAATCCGGTAACACAAGAACATACAGTATTGCTAATGAAGACACAACACAATCTAGCATGTATTGTAGCATATGGTGCAGGAATAGAAGTAATAGATAATAAAGATCAGGGCCAAAACTAATATTTTAAACTTCATTAAGTATAGTTTTTTCTCCATTATGTATAAATACACATATAGGAGAAACAATAATAATGGCAAGACCAAAACCCAATATTATACTTGATCAGGTTGATAAGAGTTATAATAGTGAACAAATTTTAGAAGCAGATGCAATATACGCAGTATATTACGAAAACAAACCAATAAACCTAAGGACTATGAATACACTAGTCAATTATCCTGGGCCAAAGTATAAAAAGGTAAGTTTCTCAAATAGCGGGCATGCATTCAACTTATCTGATAGACTTAATAAGAAGTTTAACACAAATAAGTTTAGCGTGGTAAAATTAACAGATGGTGAAACAGTCACAAGAAATTCAAAAGATTCAGAGTAAAGTTATAGATCTGATTGAGATTGACTTATTACCAAAACTTATGTTTAAGAATACGCACACGTTGCGTCTTACTAAGACAGGCGAACGAGTGTTAAGTAAAATATATGATAGTTACACATTTGAACCACCTAAGTTAAATGGACACAATTTAATTAACCTATTAAGAAAAATGAAATACCCGTATTATATAGATAAAAAGAAATTAGTTCTTTTTACTGAGCAAGATTCTTTTCTTGCAAAATTAGCCGGAGCACAAGGATGGTTAGATGGCAAATAAAATAAATGACTTTGATATACCAGAGTTAATACAAGTACATTGTACAGACAATGATCAAACTGTAGAAGTACAATATCTCTCTCATCACAACAATACAATTAAAACAAGTTTACAAGGTATGAGATTAAACTTTGTACATCTAAAAAGGAACATTTACGTTGCTAACTATTTAGGCCGCGAATTTGTAATGAAATTATGAAATTAGACTTACACGGAAATACAGTACATGCAGGCTGGAAACTATTTACAGAGCATGTAGCAGATTGCTATTTTAAAAATATTAAGAAAACAGAAATTATAACAGGGCACGGTAAAATTGCTAAAGAATTAGATTCTTGGGTATATGGAAATAGACATTGTGTATCAATGGAAGCTCATACTACTAACACAGGATCTTATTTTGTTAAGATACGCAAAAACAAATTAAAACAAAAACCTCAAAAAGTCAATACAAGTGTAGATTTGTCTCCACTATTAAAGAAATTTAATTCCTATTGACAGTATGTACAAACTCGTATATTATAACGTATTAATCAACCAAAAAGAGAATGTATAAATGTCAAATAACAGTTTCGCTCAATTTGTACAACAGATAAACACTATGAATAAAGAACAGACACAAAATCAAGTAAAAATAAATCCTAAGGAAAATGCTAAGTGGTGGTATAAACTTAGTTTAGAAGATAAACAAAAAGCATTTTACGCAGTAATTAGTACAATGTATAAAGCAGAAGTAGAAGACAGGGGTAATTTTAGACATTCAATTTATGATGTATTTAAATTTGGTCCTGATATGTATGAAGCTATAGTTGCTTCAGGATACGAAAAGTTGCATGATCTACTAGAAGAAGATGATATGTTTAACGATATAAACAACATACAATTAGCAGATGATTCTGGTTGCATAAGCCTTGATATTAATGTTAATGGATTTGAAATAGATACAGTAGACAACGGCTACGGAAGCAAAACACTTAGAATTAAATTTACGCCAGAAGCAGAGTAGAAGAGGAAAAAGTAATGCAAGTGAAGCTAGTAAGTTACACACAGCCTACAGAAGAATTTAAGAATGAAGGTTTAGAAAATGTACAGGACTTAATTGCGTTTTGTGCTAAAGTATCAAACCCTGCATCACAAATTAATAAAGAAACAAGCGAACGTTTGATTAAATATTTAATTAAACATCAGCATTGGTCACCATTAGAAATGTGTAATGCAGTATTAGAAATTGAAACAACACGTGACATTGCACATCAAATTGTGCGACATAGAAGTTTTGCTTTTCAAGAGTTTAGTCAACGTTATGCTAATCCAGAAGAAATGGGAGACCAATTTGTACTACGTGAGGCAAGACTTCAAGATACAAAAAATAGACAAAATAGTGTAGAAATTGATAGCGAAGAAGATATCCATTTTGCTTGGGAATCAAAACAACAAGAAGTAATTGATAAAGCAAAAGAAGTATACGACTGGGCCATAAATAGCGGTATAGCTAAAGAGCAAGCTAGAGTAGTTTTACCAGAAGGTAATACAAAAACTAGATTGTATATGAATGGAACAATTCGTAGTTGGGTTCATTATATTGATCTGCGTGGTGCCAATGGTACACAAAAAGAACATATGGAAATTGCTCATGCATGTGCTAACGCAATTGCAGAAATTTTTCCATTACAAAAGGAACTATAATGAGAGTAAACAAAAAGATTGTAGCAGATTTAGCAAACTTTATTAGTATGCGTTATAATATTAGTGTAACAGAATTTGAAGAAACATATCCAGAGTTATTTAAAACATTTATGAGAATGCAGTTTTGGTTAGATGAAATAACACTGTCTAGATATTTTGGAGGCCCTAATCCTAATGCAGAAGAAGAAGGTGCTTATTGGACGCAACAATTAAAGTGGGAAACACGTAGAACTGGAAAACAGTTACTTGAAAAGCTAAGAGACCTGCAAGATAATTACGAAGATCCTATGAAAATTATTGATGTAGGGTGTGGTGAAAATGAATGGAAAACACACTTAGGTGCAAGAGTTATAGGAATTGATCCTTTTCATAATAACGCAGATTTCAAAATAGGTATCAATGAATACGCAAAAGATCATTCAGATGAATTTGATGTAGTTTTAGCATTAGGTAGTATTAACTTTGGTGATAGAATAGAAATTGAAAGACAAATATCTAATGTAGTTAAACTATGTAAAAGTGGTGGTAAAATATTTTGGCGTTGTAACCCAGGTATTACACACGATAACCCACAAGCAAAGTGGGTAGATTTCTTTCCTTGGTCAGAAGAGTTTATTAAAGAAATGGCTGATAAAACCGGCTGTACTGTAAACGAAACTGGATGGGATCATGAAAACGATGAAGACCCACGTTGGGGCAATAGACTCTATTCTGAGTGGACTAAAAATCCGTTTAACACATAATAATTGATAAGCAACTAATAGATAAATACTATTAGTTGGAAAACTATATTATTGACTTTTCTGACATTTTAAACAGAAAAGGTATCTATATGTTCATAGACAACGGATTATTTAAAACACTTATTACCTATTTAGGTATAGCCTTAAAATCGGCTAACAACACAATCAAAAAATATAGCAAAACATTTACAGTTTTACTCGCAGTAGTTTTAAGTACAGTGGTTAACTCATATTACAGACCTATACAGGAATCTGTACATGATGGTATTAATTGGATATACGAAAAGAACGAAATAATAGGTGAAGCATTATACGAAACTAATGGTTTTATCTTTAATGGTAAGTTCTTTGATCAAGAGAGAAAAGCAAAATATGCAATATGGGAAAGTTACTCTAGTGTAGTCATTGTTTCAGTTGCTTCAGACAACAACGAAGCAAACAAATCAATGGCTGGTAGAGGAACAGGTTTCTTTATAGAAGTAACAGATGAGTATGCATTAGTTGCTACAAATCATCATGTTATTGATCAACATCTTAAAAATAAAGAATTTAAAATAAAAATACAGACACCAACGAACATGTGGGATTACGAAGCAGAAGTAATTGGTGCTGATCCAGTTTCAGATGTTGCAGTTGTTAAAATATATAAACAAGACAATGAAGAATGGAAAGCATTAGAATTTGCTCAGCATACAGACTATAATGTAGGCGATCCAATTGTTGTTATAGGACATGGTATGAGTATGCCATGGACAAGTACACAAGGTACAATTTCTTACAAAGATAGATATGGTTCAAGACCTTATTCGTTAATGTTACAAGTTGATGCAGTTATTAACCAAGGCAACAGTGGCGGACCTGTTATAGATATGAATGGCGAAGTTATTGGAATAGCACAAAGCATTTACAGCCCTGGTAGACAAATACCTGGTTGGGATGGTGTAGGTATGGCAGTACCTGCAAAGCAAGCAATAAGAGCAATTGATTACATACTAAGTCCACAATACAAAGCTAAAGGATATGTGCCTTATGCAGAGTTTCCATTTATGTTAGGAACATTTGAATTAAAAGATGTATTAGATATTCCTAAAGAAGAAAGACGCTATGCATTCTTTGATTATACTAATAAAAAAGAAACTGATAAAGATACAGTAGGTGAAGCTTCTGGATTATTACAAGGTGATATATTAGTTTCGTTAAATGGAGAAGATGTGTTTAATAGTTTTTATGTTATGAGACAAACTGTTTATGCATTTCCTGGTGACGAATGGGATGTAGTAGTTAATCGTAATGGAGAATTTGTAAATATAAAGATTGCATTACGTGAAATGGACATGTCTAAAATACTTGCTTCGCTAAATCGTGGAAGATGACAAGATACGATCTCTTAACCAAATATAAAGACAAACCTCAAAAAATATTTGCATGGTTTCCTAAACGCATGACTAGTGGAAAATTGGTATTCTTTAATCATTATTACTGTTATACAACATTTCTTAGTGCAGATCCTAGACATATGCAAATGATACAAACATATTACACAGAAAAAGAGCATTTTCTAATGAAAATAGCTGGTTGACAAATATACCAAGATATCTTATAATATACACTAAATGTAATTAACTTTAGGAGAACATTATGAGAGCCGTACATCTTTTAATAGCTATGCTATTTTTATCAGCATGTCAAGCTACAACAAGTACAGTAAGTATTAATTCAGACAAACCAACAGGTATACAGCCTAATGGTCTTAAACAAATTAAAGTAGTTGAAGACTGGCAACCCGTTGCTGATATGGATATATTTAAACAAAATATTAATAAGCCTTACGGTATAAAAACTTATGCATTTGAACATATTGAAAGAAAAGGTTACGAATGTGATGATATGTATAATAATGTTCCAGGTTTAAGAAATTCAACACAAAATAACAATCAATCGCAAACGGCATGGTATAAGTGTCAACATTGGTATCATGCTAAGGCTACATCTAATCCACAACTAATTGCAGATATATTACTACAATGGTCTAAGAACCCAAAGTCATTGAGTTTTAATAGAGGTGATAAGCTAGCACAAGGATATCATATTGGATCAGCAGTTGGTACCTTTGCTACCGTATATGCGTTTTGGTATAATGATATTACATTTAACAATCCACAAGATAGAATAGATGTTGATCTGTTTTTAACAAGATGGTTAACAGATTTTAATAGACCTGTAATTGATCCAGGTGAAAGAAAATGCAACGTCAATAATTATAAGTCAGTACTTTCAGAAAGTGTAGATTCAAATACATGTGGTAACATGGTAATGAAAGTAGCAATGGGTACAATTACATTTGCACTAAGAACAGAAAATCAACAGTTACTAGATCATGGGCATGATCATTTATATGTAGTATGGTCACAAATTGATCCGGATGGAATATGGGTTAATAATGCATCAAGAGGAAATCAAAACTTTGGCTATACAATGGAAAACATTAAGCATTTAAGTTTCTTTGCAGAAATTTATCATAACCTTGGATATGATTTATTTGAACATACACTTCCACACGGAGCAAAAGTTCATGAAGTATTAAAACAATCATATAACTTGCTAAGTGATTTTAAAATAAATGCAAAATATGCAAAATATAATGTAGGTTCTATGTGGACTACATGGAATAAAATTAAAAACTTTACACAAGCACAATTTGTACAATCAGATTATGCTACAAATTCTTATTGGTATAAAGGTGGATATAAGCAATGGTATAATACACATGCACGTTATTCAAATAGATATCTTAAAAATGAGTATGTTGAAGTAGAATACTTCAAAAGAAATAAAGTAGCTATTACACCTACTTTTCCATTTCCAATGCAAGCTATGTATTATGCAAACGGAAAAGAGAACACAGTTATATCTTCAGTAACACAAGCCTTACAGAGTCAATAACATGTTACGTTTATTAACTTTAGTATTTTTTGTATTAGCATATGCAGATATGTCAAATGCAGATGAAATAAAGTTTCCTGGTAAATTTTATACTACAGATCTTAAGACTTGTTCTGCATTAAATCAAAACGATACATTTAAGAATCCGTTAATTATTGATACAGTAACAGGATTGATTGGGTATGATTGGCCTGCAGATCATAAAGCTAATAGTAATTCATTAACAGTTCAACATCAAAACATAACCGTGCCTATTAAAAAAATGATGACTGCCACTCATCATGCAATCTCTAATAATAACGAAATGGAAATTAAGATTGCTACTGAGTTATTAGTAAAGATAGCTGAATCCAACACACTATACGATAGTATAGGTTACAAAGAACTAAAAACTAAACCAAAGTGTTGGGCAAATGGAGATGGAACTGCACCTTGTTATTATCATGAATATGAATTTGCATCTGGTGTATTCTCTAATTACATGATAAGTGCTATATGGCTTAAAGACAAATTAACAAAGAAGGAACATAAAATAGTTGATAGATACATTAAAAAAATGTATAAAAAGTTTTTAAAACCTATTGAAAAAAAAGATTCTGATGCAGGAATATATCAAATGGCAAATGGTGGTACATCTGTACTAATATATGCTTCATGGACTAATAATAAAAAACTTGCACAGAAAGAAATTAAATTTAGATTAAAACAGTTTGATAAGAAGATATACGATGATGGGTATATTAATAATAATTCTTTTAGAGGACTACGTTCACAGTGGTATCATTCATATGGGTTAAATGTCGTTCTTGGATATGTATACATTGCTGATTTATGGGGTATAACAATTCCAAACACATTACAACAAAAGCTAATTAATTCGGCTAATCTAGTTAATCTAGCTATTACAGATTTAGACAAGTTTAAACAAAGACCGTTTAATGGAAAAACTAGAAACGCAATTAAGAATAAAAAGAAAGCAATTCCACATACACATCAAATGGCCATAGCAATTGATACTTTAATGTTAGAAGTAACAGGTGTAATAATGTTAGAAGATCCGGTATATTTACAAAAAAGAAAGTATCATACTAAGGATGGAATTGACGATTTAATTGGTTTTAACCCAAATTGTATCAAAAAAAATTAAATTAATTTAAAAACCCTTGTTTTATAAGGGTTTTTTAACCATCTTTTTCTGCTTGTAAGGTTGACAAGTAAGACTTCTTACTGTATACTGTAAGTATAGTTAATAAAGAAAAGGAGATATAAATGAAACTTAATACACTTTTAAATATAGTAGGCGGAATTTTAGTTGCTGGTGGACTTATGGCAATGGCTGGTTCTGCTAATGATTGTGATGGTGCATGTGTTGAAACTTCAAACACATTGAGCCAAATGTTAATTGTAATATTTTGGGGTATAATTGCCATGGGAGTTGGTGGTTACATTTTATATCTCGCAAACAACGAATAAAGGTTGACAAACTAACCAAGATACATTACTATATTATTATATGCCAAAAAAGAAGCAAACACAAAATTTAACACCACTAGAAGAAGGAAGTGAAAATATGCAAACTGCGATAAGCGAATCAAGAACAGTAAAAATTAGTGAGGCAACTACCCTCATTACTCGAGCTTTTAAAAAGAAGCGTCCTGTATTTTTATGGGGCCCTCCTGGAATTGGTAAGTCAGAGCTAGTACAAGGTATTGGAGACTCAGGTGCTCTTGGAAATACTCTTGTTATTGACATGCGTCTAGCATTGTTTGAGCCTACTGATTTGCGTGGTTACCCTGTACCAAATATTGAAACAGGTGTTATGCAATGGCTACCGCCAGCAGATTTACCTAGTGCAGAAGTTGCCGCACAATACGATACAGTTATTGTGTTCCTAGATGAGATGAACTCAGCGGCACCTAGTGTACAAGCCGCAGGTTACCAGTTAATCCTTAATAGACGTATTGGACAATACGAGCTACCCGATAATGTTGTAATGATTGCCGCAGGTAATCGTGAGACAGATAAAGGTGTTACGTATCGTATGCCTAAACCACTTGAGAATCGTTTTGTTCACTTTGAACTACGTGTTGATTTCCAAGATTGGTTGAATTGGGCTGTACTTCATAATGTTAACCCAGATGTAGTTGGTTACTTGTCATTTGCAAAAGGTGACTTGTATAACTTTGATCCACAATCAAGTTCACGTGGGTTTGCTACACCAAGGGCTTGGACATTTACTTCAGAACTACTTGAAGATGAAGAAGATTTGTCAGATAGTTTGCAGACTGATATGGTTGCAGGTTGTGTTGGAGAAGGTATTGCCGTTAAGTTTATGGCACATCGTAAGATTGCAGGAGACCTTCCTGTTCCTGAAGATGTACTTGATGCTAAGGTTAAGAAAATTGAAAACACTGAAGTATCAGCTATGTATGCATTGGCTACATCACTATGTTATGAACTACGTGATAGACACATTGCAGGTGAAAAAGCAGGTGCTGATTCAAAAGAAATGAAGAAGTACCACAAGAGCTTTAGTAACTTTATTGGGTTCATGATGGATAACATGGAAACTGAAATGGTTGTTATGGCTTCTAGAATTGCAATGCAACAGTACAAGCTAGTACCTAAGCAAAAAGAAATTGAACGTTTTGATGAGTACTTTGGACGATATGGTCGACTCGTACTTGACGCCTAAATTGAAAGAGGGAGAGAGTGTAGACCTCTCCCTTTACTCACCTCGAGAAAGAACAAACATTCGTTTATATGGTTTGGCTTTCAAAGATTACACTCCACAGATGCTATGGGAATATAAAAGAAGTTGGGCCCCAAATTGCGAAACAGTTGTAATAAGAAGTGGACTTGATAGAGCTAAAAAATGGTGTAGAACACACTGTTTTCACCAAGATTTTGAAATACAAAAATATGCAAATCCCGATGATAGCCACAGTGTACACTTTAAAAACGCCGAAGAAGCAATGCTTTTTAGACTTTCTTTTAACGGTTGACAATGATAACAATTTATAGTATTATATATACATAGTTAGAAATAAGGACGGTAAAATGATAAAAACTGCGGAAGAACGTATTACACAGTCTAGAGTTAGACTGTTATTGACTAAACCATTTTTCGGTCAATTAGCCGTTAGACTAAAATTAGAAGATGCTTCTGGTTGGATTCCTACTGCGGCAACAGACGGTAGACGGTTTATGTTCAATAGAGAATTTGTAGATAGTCTTACTGATGAGATGTTAGACTTTCTTGTAGGACATGAAGTGTTGCATTGTGTTTTTGATCACATGCAAGCACGTGGAGACCGTGAGCCACAATTATATAATGCGGCCGCGGATTATAATATTAATATGACACTTGTAGAACAAGCAATTGGTAAACCTATTTCAGAAGATAAGTTAGGTGGTGGTAATATTTGTTTGGATTGGAAATATCAAGGCAAAAACAGTTATGAGATATATGACGATCTTTTAGCCAATAGAAAAGAAGCTAAAGGTATGGATGTTCACTTGGAAGATGGAACACATGGTCCAGATGGTGATGAAGCATCAGTTGGCAAAGGTATGTCAGAAGCTGAGAAAAAAGAACTAGCTGATGAAATTAAACAGGCTACTATTCAGGCGGCACAGAGTGCAGGACAAGGTGTACCTGATGTTATTAAGAGAATGATTAATGAACTTGTTGCTCCTAAAATGGATTGGCGAGATGTGTTAAGAACACAATTAGAAAGTTCTATTAAAAATGATTTTACTTTTATGCGTCCTAGTAAACGTTCAGGTGAAGTTATTTTTCCAGGTATGAACAAAGATGAGCAATTAAATATTGCTGTCGCACTAGATACTTCAGGTAGTATTAGCCAAGATATGCTACGTGACTTCCTAAGTGAAGTACAAGGTATTATGGATCAGTACCAAAGTTACAAGGTACATATTTTCCAATTTGATACAGATGTATATGGTGTAGATGAATTTACTAGTGATGATGGAAGATCAATGAATGAGTACGAACTTAAAGGTGGTGGTGGTACTGACTTTGATGTAGTATTTAATTACATGGAACAATATAATATTGAACCAGATCAACTAGTAATGTTTACCGATGGATACCCTTGGGGTTCATGGGGTAACCCAGATTACTGTGATACATTATTTTGTATTCACGGAGACAAAGAACATAGAATTAAAGCACCATTTGGTGTAACAGTACATTATGAGGCGGCATGAAAAACAAAATTAAAATAGTAAACAATGGCGGAAGCCTTAGTGAAACAGACCTGCAATTACTAGCAGGTACAGAATTAGTAGTACAAATGATGAGAAACAGAGTCATCGTTGTTACTAATAACAATGATATTGCTTGGCAAGATCTGATGACAGATGTAAACGGGTTGTATCATATTAGACACTTAGATAAGTCTAAGCAAATTTATCAACTATGGTTTGAGCTTGAAGGTGACGTAAAACAATTTGAGCAAAACCTTTATGTTAGCAAATTAAGTAATACCGCACACGAGCCAGCATAAATAACATAGTAGTTAATTTAATAACTCATAGGAGAAATAACATGGCGAAAGAAGAAGCTAAAAAAACTGATGTAGCATTGTCTATTCAAGACATTGTACTATCAGCAAACATTATTGATCTTGCTACACAACGTGGTGCTTTTAAAGCCGCAGAAGCAGGTCAAGTTGGTGCATGTTTTGAAAAGCTAGTTGCTTTTATTAAAGCTAATACACCAGAAACAGAAGAAAACAAAGAAGCTCCAGCAGAAAAAGCTGAGGGCTCAAAGGAGTAAATTATGTCATCAATGAACACAAAACATGTTGGCAAGTTATCCAACACAGGAAAAAAATGTGTAGTTGTCTTTAGAGAACTACCAGACGATCCTAGCAACTGTCTAGTTGTTGATACGGATGCACTTCCAGATTGGATGCATGACGATATCATTAATGCAGTAGAAGCACCTGGTGCTCAAGCATCACATAACTTTTACGAGTATGCAGAACGTACTGTTCTTTCAGATGGTACTAATATGTTACAATCTCTTCATTCAACAGGTAAGCTACAAAAACAGCCTACTAGTAATGTTGTACTAACACCTAATAATGAGGTAGCAGTAGGACTTGACGAGATTAATAAACTTGTTAAAGAACAAACAGATGGTAAAGCAGTTGTTGAACCACCAAAAGACGAACGTCCAATGGTTGGTAAAGATGTTGCAGAACCAACTGTAGCAGAAGCACAACCAGCACCGGATACATTAGATCCAGATACTATGGCTAAAAATCTTTTAGCACAAGCCAAAACATTTGAGCAAGAAGCTAAGAACTTAAAAGCTCAAGCATATGAAATGGCTCCTGGTCTAAAACCTGGTCCTAAAAAAGCTACTGCTAAAAAAGAAGAAGCTATAGCTTCAGAGTAAACAGTAAACCCAAGTAAGGGGAAATTATGCCAATTGAACGAAAAGACAGATCTTTTGATCTGATCTTTGACCAAGTATCAATGGACCATATTCCTGCAGAATACATTAAGGAAATCCTGGTAGATTTGAAATCTGGTGAAAGAATAACATTAACAAAAGATGATCTTCTGCTTATTAAGAATAAATCAGCAGATGATATAATTACCGCACTAACGGTTGACACAATGTCTAATATTAGTTTAAAGCTCGACTATAGTGCAATTAAATCTGATGTATTGCGTGGGGTGACTGGCTTTTTAGGAAAACATTTTGACGAATAGGACAAGCAACAAAAATATCTGGCTATGCGGTATACCCGGTAGTAGGTGGAGCGGAATTGATATTCAGTTACGTTCCATCCTTCCTGCTGATCGTACAGATGAAACACCACAAAGAACACAATATCACAGAGCTTTTGATCCTGCTGATGCTAACAACGGTCATCGAGGTAGTTATTGGGGCCCTGGAATGGGGTGTGGTGAAGATTGGATAGACTTTAATTTTTTAACTAAACATAAGTTACAAGACGATATTAACTGTGTGTTTTCTGGTGAAGGATATCGTATTATTAAAAGCCATTTCTTTGCAAGACATTTTAACTTAGATTACATATGGAATAACTTTCCAGGTGATAAAATTATATTAGTTTATAGAGAACCTCAAAAGAGCTTTGCTTGGTGGAGTGAAGTTATGTGTTTTGACGAAACACACTATCCAGACTATAGACCTGGATATAAAAATTACGACAGAATGTGGGAACTACTATGGTATGAAAGTAGTAAAATCACAGACTTCGCATTTAGAAAGAATTTAAGTTTTCACAACTTTGATGTTAATATATTTAATGATTGGGATGGTTTTGACTTTGACACCGCACAACAATTCAATGGGATAAATACAGATAAGCACAAAGATGTTTATATAGCATCGGCTACAATTCCGGAGAAGTAAATGACATCACCATTTAAGAAACCTTGGCACTTTGACAAGTTTAGAGAAGACAAGGAAGGTGAATACGTTAAGATATGTGGAATTATTGATATTGATACTGTACCAGAAATACATTTAGCTAGATCAAAGGGCGTACAAAATCAACCATATAACGAACAACGATATGAACATGCCGCTAATAAGAAAAGCGAAGATCATGTTGAAGAAGATAAAGAAAATCCATATGGCAAACCAGAAGCCACTATGTTTCGTAAGATAAACTTTGACAGATATCCAAATGAATTTCCAAAATTCAACCAAATAGTAGACTTTTTAAAATTTGATAGAAGTAAGAAATTGACATGTAAGTTCAATGATCAGTATCCTAATGATCAGCTTATGTGGCATATTGATAACTTGCCAGGTAATCCACGTATGGATCGTGTAATTGGCAACCCAGAATTTAAAAACGCAGACCCTGATAAAATTAGATTTTTAATTACATTAGAAGATTGGGAACCAGGACAAGTATTTCAATTTGGTAACAGAGTTTACACTCAATGGAAAGCTGGTACAATTTTTACATGGGAATGGAGTACACTACCACATCTAACATGGAACGGTAGCTGGAAAAAAAGACCATGCTTACAGTTAACAGGATCTGCAACAGAAGATACTTGGAAACTAGTAAGACAAGGATCAGTTGATCACATATACAAAATTTAATGCAGATAAATAACATTATAAGGAATAATCATGGCAGATAATAAACTACCAAGTGATACGTTTTGTATTTTACCTTGGATTCACCTTTCAACAAGACCAGATGGAAGTATGCGAGTATGTTGTACCGCAAATGCTTCAAGTGTTGGTGCAACCAACGATAAAGAACATGGAGGTCGTGTTGGAATCGTACGTACAGAAGATGGAAGACCAGCTAATCTAAATAACAGTGATTTAAATAGCAGTTGGAATAATAGCTATATGAGAAGTGTTAGGCAAATGATGCTTAAAGGCGATAAGCCTGCAAGTTGCTTAAAATGTTACAAAGAAGAAGATGCAGGACACAGAAGTAAAAGACAGTGGGAGACTGATTATTGGATTAAGGATGGAATTGATGTTGAACAACTTGTTAAAGAAACCTACGAAGATGGAAGTACAGATAGTAAATTACGGTATATTGATATCCGTATGGGGACGAAATGTCAGTTGGGGTGCGTTATGTGTTCTCCACATGATAGTTCCGGGTGGGTAAAAGATTGGAATAAGTTGTATCCACAAATTACAAACGAGTCGTTAAAAGAAACTATGACTTGGGAAAACAAAGGTAAAGAATTTGGTGCTAACTATAATTGGCACAAAGACAATCCTGTATTTTGGGAACAGTTCTATGCACAAATTCCATACATAAGACAGTTATATTTTGCTGGTGGAGAATCAACAGTTATTGAGGAACATTATGCTATCCTAGACAAAGTTATTGAAATGGGATATGCACATCAAATTGAAGTGCGTTATAATAGTAACGGTATTGAAATTCCAGATAGACTATTAGAGCAATGGAAGCATTTTCAAAAAGTACGTTTCCATTATAGTGTAGATAGTATTGGTGCAATGAATGATTATATTAGATACCCAAGTGAATGGGAACATAATTTAAAGCAGTTTGAGCTACTAGATACTAGAACAAGTAACAATGTAGAAATTACTATTGCTTGTGCAGTTAATGCACTAAACATTCATTACATTCCAGACTTCCTTAAATGGAAACTACAGCACGGGTTTAAAAAAACAAATATGTGGCCATTTGGTGCAGGTGGTATCAACTATCACTTTGTATATTGGCCAGGACACTTAAATGTTAAAATGCTACCAGACGAATTCCTAGACAAGACGGAAAAGAAGTACGAAGAATTTATTGAATGGTGGAAAGAAAATTGGGAACTAGGTGTGCCAAGTTGGCACAAAGGTAAAGTAAGTTATGAAAAATGGGAAGATGCTAGCTATGGTATTAAACGTTTACGTGGTATGATTAGTTTTGCTCGTAGTGAAGACTGGAGCAGACGACTTCCTGAATTTAGAGAATACATTACTAAACTAGACGAATTGCGTGGAACTGATTTCCGTGCTACTTTTCCTGAAATGGCGTATCTTCTGGATGATCCAGATGAAAAGCTATAGCAACGATATACCAGGCGTCACTTGGAAAGAAGCAAACTTTTTATTTTTTTGTGTAAAAGGTTTCTTAATTCCAGTAGAATACACAGACGAAGATATAAGGAGTATGTATGATAGTTACTTCAAAAGATTATGGGGTAACAATGAAAGAATGGTTTATTGTCAAGATGAGTTTGATAAAATATGGGATATGAAAAACTAAACATATGGAACCTAGGCCTAAAACTGTCAGAGAAAAGATTGAAGAACTTCCAACTAGAAGTTATTGTGCCTATGCATGGGCAGGTGCTGCAATAGGACCAACAGGTGATGTATTTCCATGTTGTAGATGGCAAGGACCTCATACAGAAAACGATAAAGATATTCCAAACATCAAAGATGGGCTAAAAGAAGCTAGAAAAGGCAAGTACTTTACTAGAATACGAGAACAGATGATTAATGGAGAATATCCATCTGGTTGTGCCAAATGTTGGAGAGTAGAGAAAAAGAGATTACAAGAAGAAGATGACGGTATTCCAAGCCCACAAAACAGTGTACCTAGAGTTCAAATAGGACATAGAATAAAAGTTACATCAACAGAACCAGCCACTCACAAAATAAGATATTTAGAAACAGGTATTAGTAACTTGTGTAATATGGCATGTGTAATGTGCGGACCAGGTGCTAGTAGTACAATATTTTCTATAAACAACCCAGGTGTAAAAGTACCTAAGGGATTCCACCAAGACAATAAAAATATTAATGATGACTTATCTGAATTAATGTATTTAAAATTTGTAGGTGGAGAACCTATGTTAGAAAAAAAGCATGATGATCTATTAGAAATGGTTATTAACTCTAATGACGATCCTTCGCAATTAGAAATTGAATACCATACTAATGCAAGTGTATTTCCTAGTCAGCGTGTTATTGATTGTTGGAAGAAAATAAAATTAGTAAGAATTATTTTTAGTTTAGACGGAGTAGGAGATAAAGTTAAACTACAACGTCCAGGAAAATATGTATGGCAAGATATAGAAGATACAGTAGATAAGTATGTGTCTATAACTAATGAAGTAAATATTGAATTTTCATCTAATACTGTATTAACTGCATTAAATATAGGACAAGGAATTGATATAGTAGAATGGTTATATAAAAAAGTAGGACATTGTACATTGGGTTGGTTTAATGTTAATCCAGAAGTAATGCCTAAAAACCTTGTGAAGTATATCAATCATAGAAATTTAAGTAACGAAACAAAAGATAGAATTAAAAATGAAATTAAGGTGTGGCAACTATCTGGACACCCTGCTATAAAAACTCCTATAGCAAAGGTGCTTGACATTATTTTGCACCATATAGATCAGCCTGGTGACTTAGATGAACCATTAACCAGAGAGTCTGTACTTAATAATCATTACGAAAAGAAGAGGTGGGAACACTTTGGAGAGAAATTAAACAATTTAGATATATAATGGAGAATAAAATGAAGTACTTATTAGTTGCTTTAAAAGAAGAATTACCAGAGCCTAATCTGGACCCAAATGAATATACAGTATGGTATACTGGTGTAGGTAAAGTTAATGCTACTATTTTTGCTACACTTGCATGCATACAAGCAGACTGTGAAGCAGTAATTAATTATGGAACAGCAGGAACACTAGACCCTGATCTTGCAGGACAGTTGTTACAAATAGGTACAATTAGACAGCGTGACATGGATGCAAGGCCACAGGCCGAATTAGGTGTAACTCCGTTTGAAGAAACTGGGTTTGCAGGAGATATTCAAATTGCTAATAGTTCTTGGGTATTAAGTAGTGGAGATAATTTTGTTACTAGTACACCTGAATTAGAAAGTCATTGTGTTGATATGGAAGCATATGGAATAGCTAAAGTATGTAGACATTTTAATAAAGGTTTTATTTGCTACAAGTATATTAGTGATTTAGCTGATGAGAATGCGGCAGAAACTTGGGTAGAGAATCAATCTAAAGGAGCAGATGCTTTTATAGCAATGACATAATATGAGTGGATTCTGTAGCTTACCATTTGTACAGTATAGTACCTATAACGGCGGCCGTTATAGACTTTGTTGTATGGCTAAAGAACCTAAAGAACTTGTTAATCAAGAAGAATTAGGAATACAAGGTACATGGAATCACAAATATATTAAAGAAGTAAGACGTAAAATGACTGCAGGTGAATGGCTACCAGAATGTAGCGAATGCCAGCATTTAGAACGTAATGGAATAATGAGCTCACGACAATGGGAAAACAAAGTGTGGGCTGACGTAATTGACGATGTAGTAGCAAACGCATCCGTCAACGATTGGGAGGTAGATCAACCTTTACAATTTGATTTCAGGCTTGGCAATTTATGCAATTTACAATGTCAGATGTGCAACAAGGAAGCATCTCATTTAGTGAGTGTGGAACGTGCAACAATGGTACAAAGCGGACTCGGAGCGAACCATCCCGACTGGCAAGCAAATATTGCAGACAAGAAGCAGGCACTTCTTCAACCTGGAATAGACTGGGCGAGTTTTGAGGACATGTTACCATATGCTCGTAAAATAAAATTAATAGGTGGTGAGCCAACAGTTGCATCTGATATGTTTAAGTTGTTAGACATTGCCACAGAATCCGGACATGCTGATCATATCGAATTATCATTTTATACAAATATAACAAACATGCAAGATAAATGGCTCGATCAATTAAGTAAATTCGAAAAAGTGATTGTTAACTGCTCCTTAGAAGGTATGGAAGATATGAATGATTATCTACGTCCACCTTCTAAGTGGGCTTCTGTTTGGAAGAATTTTGATAAATTAGTTAAGTTTGCTGATACTAAAGCAGGTAAACGTATTAAGGTACGTGTTACCACAGTAAATCAAATAACCAATGCATTGCATATAACTAAGTTTTGGAAGTTTATGCACGATTACCAGATGACTAGTAATAGAGGTATTGGTATGAGTACAAACCAATTAGTAGAGCCAGCTTATTATAGCATGGCACATGCTCCTGAATGGTTAAAGAAAGAACAACGTGAACAGATTTTGGAATTTCTCAAAAGCATCGACAATAGTCCGCATTTTGAGCAGTATGAAGAACCTCTTATGGAGGTTGTTAATTTTAGTTTGGATCCTGAGCATAAGTATGATGCTGACATCATGCAACAGTACATCCAGATCACAGAAAACTACGACAGATTCAGACAACACAATATTACCAAAGTGTCGCCCGAATTTGGAAGAATTAAAAGAGACCTCTGATATAACTAATCCAAATAGTTATAGAATGTGGGATTGCAGGTGGAGTATTGATTTTTAATGAAATATGGATTTAACAGTTGGAATAGTTGGGATAAACTAAAAGAATGCATGGTTGGTAATGTATACCCAGAAGGGTTTTTTTCAGTATACAAAGACAAACGAGTAGGAGATGCATTAGAAAAAGTAAATGAAGACTCTAGAGAAGATATTGCTGGTCTTATTAATATTTTAAAAAGTGCAAGTGTTAATGTAATACAAACTCCGAACAAGTTCCTAGATAAGCAAGGGAACACAATTGATGATGTAAATAAGAATATAGAATTTAGCAATACTATAACTAAACCTATGCTTAGTCCTAGAGATGACTTTATTGTAATGGGCAATACACTAGTTAATACTAGTGCTAATATTGCATATAATACCTGGGGCGAATGGCAAGGATGTGATGATTATATTAATCTTACACGTGAATACGATGAATGGAAAACAGGACAAGATGTTGATGCACCTTGTATCATGAGAGCAGGAAAAGATATTCAAGTTGATATAAGCCATCATAATAAAGGAACTATGGAATTTGCTAATAATTGGCTACCAAAACATATGCCTAATTTTAGAGTAAACACAATAGAAATGGGTGGTCATAGTGATGCAGTTATTTGTCTAGTAAAACCTGGATTAATTATAAGTCATAGAAAAGTTAATAATTACGATGAACTATACCCAGGATGGGAAGTTATATATGTAGACAGACCAATGGATGACTATATAAATGCTTATTGGGAACAAAAGAATAATATACCTAGTGTAATCAATTACTGGATAGATGGTCAAGAAAGTAATGATGTTTTACATGATTTTATAGGTAAGTGGATGCAAGTAGGACATGTTTACGAAACACATTTTAATGTTAATTGTTTAAGTATAGATGAAAATACACTTGTATGTAATTATTATGACACCGAACTTGCTAGTAAATTAAAAAAACATAATGTTGAATTAATTGAAGCACCAATGAGACACAGACATTTTTGGGATTGTGGAGTACATTGTGCAACAGTTGATTTAATAAGAGAGGGCGAATGCCAAGACTATTTCCCGACTAGAACAAAAGGACAATTTTTTGGAAAGCCGTGGGGAAATAATGAAACAAGAAGATAAATTTGGATTTAAAAGTTATAATAGTTGGGACCCGCTAAAGAAAGTATTAATAGGAAGTACATTACCTAAAGGCTTTTTTGAAGATTTTCCAGATAAAAAAGTAGCAGATATTATGACCAAAGTAAACGAAGAAACACGTGAAGATTTAGATTACTTTGCAAAGGTTTTAGAAGAGTCATATGGTGTGCAAGTTTATAGGATGCCCGAAGCCTGTGTAACACAAACTAAAAAATATAGCAGTGTAGCAGAGTTTATTGACACTAATGGATACATTCCTAAACCATTTAATGCACCGAGAGATGATCAAATCATATTTGGTGAACACATGATTACAGGAACCTCAAATAAAGTACATAGAATATTCCATGGAACAAAAAAAGATATACATAACATATTTGATGAACATGCACCGTGGTCTGGTTGTAATGATTTAATTGATATAGCAGATCCTAATGAAGAATTAAACTTAATTGATGCAGTAGGTAAACCAAACTTTACAATGAGTTGGCCTAGTATTATGAGAGCTGGTAAAGATATTATAATTGACATACACGACTTTAACGGCCCTACAAGACATTTAGCAGAAGCATGGGTAGATAAGTTTAATGAAAAGTTTGGATATGATTTTAGAATAAACACAACAACAATGGGTGGGCATACTGATGCAGTTATGGCACTCATAAAGCCAGGGTTAATACTAAGTCATGTAAATGTAAACAAGTATGAACAAACGTTTCCTGGATGGGACATTATTAAAATACAACGAGCTCATAACGACCATACAACTGCTTGGAATAATTTTCGCATATCTGAAAAAGACAAATCTCGTGGGTCTAAAAAGAGACCTGTAGCAGATTACTGGATTGCAGGTGAAGAACATAATGTAGCATTAAATAAGTTTATCGATTTATATATGCATCCAAGTGTAGGTAGCTGTTTTGAAACTAACTTTGATGTTAACTGTATAAGCGTAGACGAAAATACAGTAATAGCAAGTGGTCCTAGTAAAGTATTAGAAGATAAACTTGGCAAACATAAAATAGAAGTAATTACTTGCCCCATGCGACATAGATTTTTTTGGGACGGTGGACTACATTGTGCAACTGTAGATTTATATAGAGAAGGCGAAATGCAGGATTACTTTCCTAAACGTACTAAAGGTATTAATTTTGGTAAACTTTGGGGCAATAACGAACTCCGTAGATAAAATAGGTTTACAGATTTTTAATTCTATTAGACATACACATTTCTGGAAATAGTAAACTTGAATTCTTAATATCAGCTTCAAAGCATTGTAGTTTTGTGCCAAACACAATTTGATGTGTAATCCATTGTGCGTTAAAAAACCAAATATCACCAGGATTAAAAGTTATATAGTGTAGTGGATGATGAAATTGATCCCACATTTTATCATTCCATACACATCTATTTCTCATTTCAGTAATAAAACTATGTACATTAGTTCTGTCTATATCTTCTAATTTAAATTCATCTTTATATTGATTCCATAACTGTTCTAAATCAGGACCAAATGTAAGTACTCTAGGACGTTTTTTATCTAACTGTACAAACATACGTATTTGTTGTTCTTGCCCAGTATGTTGTTCATCTAATTCATCTAGGTGTAATTTATTTTCTACTAATGTATTATATCTATGACTAAGCATACGTTCTGTTGTTTCGTAATTTGGAAATAATTTGTCAAATAATATGTTCCATGCATTGTTAGATTGTTTATGTTTTTTATGAAATATATCTATTTCCTCTTCGCTCCAATTACGTTCATCACGTAACCTATCACGGTTTTTTATATGACTATTATACCAAGGCATAATCCATTTATTATCTGGAATAGTCCAATCTGGCAATGCATCATAGTAATCATAGTCAAGTCCTTCTATAGTTAAATTTTGTATAACTACTGGCCAACCGCTTTCAAACGCCTTATATAAGCGTCCTCTATTAAAATTATCTGTTAAATCTTCTTTCTTTGCGTCAAACACATTGACAACAAAGTCGTCTCCTGCTATAATATCTTTAGCAATTCGGGTCATATTTACTCCATTATATACGTAGATAAATATATTTATGACAGTAGATAATGGTACATATGCTGGGTTGAACATAAATTTTATGCAAGTTGGCAGAAGATTTAATGTTGACGCCAGTACCAGATGTAACTTATTATGCCCAGGTTGCACAAGAACAATAGACATGGCGACTGGAAATCGTAATTGGGATATAACAGATTTAAAACTTGAACACTTACAAGCATTGTTACATCCTAGAAATAAAATTAGTTGTGTTACTTATAATGGCGCTCTTAGTGATCCAATATACAGTGGCACAATTACTGAGCAGTTAGAATTTATTAATACTTTAGAAATTAGACCTAGAGTAATTATTTCAACCAACGGAAGCGGTCGTAATGAAAAGTGGTGGAAACATTTTTCTAGTTTATTAAGAAAACAAGATTGGCTACAATTTAGCATTGACGGATTAGAAGATACTAATCACATATACAGAGTTAATGCTAAATGGAATAGTATTATGACAGGAATAAAAACTGTTAGAGAAAATTGGAATGGAAGTCTATGGTGGAGATACGTAGTGTTTGAACACAATTATCATCAAGTAGGTAAAGCTAAACAATTAGCTGAGGAGTTGGGATTTGATAAATTTCAGCCAATGGTTGGTGATAGAAGAACTCCAGAACATATGTTATTAAAAAGTGCAACATGGCAAGAGATATTAAATGATATATCCTAAATGCAAAGTAGTAGGACCAGGTGCTAATTCAGAAGCAATGTCTATGAGATTTGATGGGTATGTTGTGCCATGCTGTCATATGAATAGTCAACATGCTATGGATAAACTATCGTTGTTCTTAGGAGAAGATGTAAAAAATATACATATTACAAGTGGACAGAGTATAGATCAAATAAATACTAGCAAAGAATATCAACGTATTGAGGATAGTTGGAATACAACTACACCTTTTTCAATTTGCAAAAGTGCATGTGGTAGACAAGGTGAAATAGGACCAGATATACATCGCACAGGAACAAAGTTCATTCAAAAGACTTTAAATAAGGATACACATGAATAAATCAGTTAACGCATGGAGCGAATTCCAGCCTTTAAAAAAGGTTGTGCTAGGAGCACCATTTCCACCTGAAACATTTGATTGGCATAAGGACCAAGAGACTCGTGACGTTATGCGTCAGATCTTTACAGAAACAGCAGAGGACCTAAAAGTGCTGGAGGGGATATTAACGGACAGAGGTATAGAAGTAATACGTCCAAAGAATATATTTACAATCACAGGTGAAGAACAGATTCAATTACCATGGATGCATTGTGGTTTTCCTAACCACCCATTAATGCCACGTGATACACTAATGCCTTACGGTAATAGTATTTTTGAACTGTTTACAGGTAGTGATAATCGCTACTTTGAAAATCTTGCATATTATGAACATTGTTCGCAGTGGTTTCGTGAAGGTGCAGATTGGGTTAGTATGCCAGGCGTGCTTGTAGAGAGTGGGATGAAATATGATCACTTTGTTGCTAACGACAGAGTACTTTATCATGCGGCAAATATGATAAAGTGTGGACGCCATGTGTTATTCAGCCAGCCGTATGAAGGCGATAACAAACGTGGTAAGGGCACGGAACTGGGCCGTGAATGGATTCAACGTGAAATAAAGTTGCGATATCCTAATACCGAATTTTTGGACATTCCAGTTGGAGGACATATCGACGGCAAGATAGCTCTACTAAAGCCTGGCGTACTAATGACTTGGAATCGTAATTGGGTTCCTGAAGAAATGAAAAATTGGCATATAATTGAAGTAGCAGATGATTTTGATATGCCTGATGATTTTCAACAAACTCGTAAACGTAGGTTTCATAAAGAATATGTAAGTAAATGGTTAGAACATTGGGTAGGCTGTCCAGATGAAAGTGTGTTTGATGTTAATGTATTATCCCTAGATGAGAACACAGTAATTTGTACAGGAAAAAATGAAATAGCTTTCGCAGAAATGGAAGCACATGGAATTGAACCAATATATTGGAAATTTAGACACCAGTATTTTTGGGACGGTGGAATTCACTGTCTTACAAGCGACATTGTAAGAGAAGGTGAATGTGAGGATTATATCAATGGGTGATGTAGTAGAATTAAAATTTAAAGACAAAGTACATGTTATAAAATTTACATGTCCTAGTCCTTTATTAATGAGAAAGACAGGTGCCGAAAATATAGCATTAGAAATAAACAGAGTAGACGAATTTCATGGATTTGGTACTGCATGGATATATGCCAGAAATATTAATGAAGCAAAAAGAAAATTAATGAGTATGATTGAGATAAAAGAATGGGTAGAAGATTAATGAAGCATGTTCTAGCATGGTTTGGATTGGCGTTACCTTGGTTGCTGATGTGGCAATTTGGTTTTGCATACGAAACCTGCTTTGGCGATAGTTGTTACTACATTGTAGATATAATTATGATGACTTCGCTAATTGTTGGTATCCTTTATTTTTTATGGGTATACAGAGAACAGTATAGAATTTTTCACAAGTATGCTAACATGGTAAAAGATTGGCTAACACCAAATTGGTGGGCCGCAGAAGCCGCACAAAAGATTTCAGACAAAACAGGACTACAAGAAAAAGCTGAAAACTCTAGATTTAGAAAGTGGTTAGATAAAAAGGAAGGTTCGTTAACAGGATGGAAATGGTTATTGTTCCAAGTTGTTCGTGCTGTAATTGCAATAGGATTAATAGAATTAGTTTTCAATTTAGTGGGCATGACTATTTTACCTTGGAGATAATATGTCTAAATTAAATGTAATGCAATGGCATAAGCAAGTGACTTCTTTGCAAATAGATATCAGTAGTCATTGCAATGCCAGATGCGGAGCATGTATACGAAATAATGATGGCGGTGAAACAGATGCTGATTTGCCGTTGGATCATTTTGACCTAAATCTATGGAAACGTATAGCTAATAAAGATACTAAAAAATATTGGATACGTAAACTTACATTAAATGGTAATTGGGGCGATCCAATGATGCATCCACATCTAATTGAAATGATGCAAATATGGTATGAAGCACATCCAATGAGTATTCCTGCTATTTCAACAAATGGCAGTATGAGAGGACCAAAGTTTTGGTATGATCTTGCTAGTATAATGCGTAAGTTTCCTAATCACAAAGTTGATTTTTCAATTGATGGTTTAGAAGATACACACAGTATATATCGTAGGAAAACAGACTTTAATAAAATTATAGAAAATATTAAAAGTTTTGTAAAAGCAGATGGACATGCAGTTATAAAATTTACAATGTTTAAACATAACGAACACCAACATGAACAAATAAAAGAGCTTGCAAAAGAACTAGGAGTAAATGGATTAGACATAAGGGAAAGTCATTCAAAGCATATGCAAATTAAAGATAAAGACGAAGAATACGAAATCGTAGCATCTAAAGATATACCCGAAAGTAGATATGTTTTAAGAGATGATCCTATTAGAAGTTTATCGCCATCTACACATCAAATATTAACTATTAATGATATGTATGATGATTATATGGATAACAGTGATGAACACAAAACAAAATGTCCTTGGTATAATGCAGGAGAAGTACAAATAGATCCATGGGGTACAATATGGCCCTGTTGTCATGTTAGTATGTTTGGCATTAAAATGAAAAAGACAGATATGAGTGAAGTAGATGATACTGTTCCACAAGCGAGAATAGATAATAATTTAAAGCATAGTAGTTTATATGATATATTAAGTTCTGATTGGTATAATGAGCATTTAAAATTAAAAGTTAAAAATGCAAAGTGGCAGATTTGTAGACAGAATTGTGGAGTTCAGGCATAATGTATAAAAATCCTATGTTAGATGATCATAGATTTCCTACATGTCTTGCACCCTGGAATGCATTGACTATTAAGTGGGGAGGTAACGTATTACCTGACATTATATATAATGGCAAGTTTGGAAATATTACAAAACAAACACTACCAGAGATATTGAATAGCGAAGAAGCAGTTTCACTTAGAAAGTCACATGCAGATAGAATAGTACCACCAGCATGTTTAGCATGTACTAAAAAAGAACAAAGTGGAAAAAGCCGTAGAATGTATTTCTGGGATAAATTAGATGTTGACGTTAAAAAAGGAAGTATTAAAAATAGTGCTACAAGTAAACCAGACATACGTTATTTAGATTTTACTATCAGTAACAAATGTAATTTAGCATGCATACATTGTAATCCTTTTGTAAGTACAGGTTGGACCAAAGACGGAAAAAAATTAAACAAAGAAAAGCCTGATTATTGGAAGCAAGCACAAATAGGATATCACGGTGTAGAAGATATGACATTCCTTGATAATTTATTTGCTGACCCGGATTACTTTCGTAACCTACAGTGGGTAGCATTGCGAGGTGGAGAGCCGTTGTACGATGAAAGTTGCAAAGCAATATTACAATGGTTTATTGATCAAGGTTTAGCAAAGAACATTATGTTAGATATAAGTACTAATGCTACAGTATTTGATGATGATTTCCAAGAAATATTTAAACACTTTAAACATATTGAATTACTTATTAGTATTGAAGCAGTAGATGAATTATATAGCGTAGTACGCGGCGGGTCTTATACTTTTGAACAATTAGAAGAAAATATAGAAAAGTTTTATACATATAATAATATTGAAGTTGTATTTGCTGTTACAGTTATGCTTACTAATGTATTTGGTTTAGATAAAGTATGGGATTGGTTTAAAGAAAAACATATGCACAGAGCAAGTATTAGTATGAGCAATGTAGTAGTAAATCCTACATATCTTAATATTGCATATATGCCAGATGTATTAAAATGGACAATGTATGACAAGTTATTACAAATACCAGATCAAAGTATTTGGCCAAAGGGAAGTTACCATGCTGATGAGATACATTATCAAACAGGAATACATGCTATTAGAGATGGCTTACAAGTAGAAGTAAATGAAGAAGAACAAGAAAAACAATGGAAATGGTTTGTTAAGTACACAAAAGATTTAGATAGATTACGTGGCACAGACACATTTAAACTAATTAAGGAGTTACAGTTATATGAGCAATAATAATCCCGACTTTGGAAAAAGCGGAAACAGTGTTTGGAATCAACCATATTTTGATCACTTAAATGAAACATTTTTTCCTAACATTGATATAGCAACGTTAGCAGATGAATCAAATATATTTTTAGACAAATACCAAGGATGGATTGAAAGTAGTAAACTGAATAGTTTTAGAGGACTAGATAATTTTCCAATGCGTTATGCAAGTGTAGGAACTACTCAAGCATTAGACTGGTGGCATTATTATTGTGCAGTGAATAATTTTGATCTTAAAATACTTAGAGGTGAATACCCATATCATAGAGATGTATATTTAACAAAGCAATTAGGTTGGGATGACTGTATAGAAGACGCTGGGTTAACAAAAGGCGATGCAGTAGTAGTAAGTGTTCCATTCAGTGGCACAGGTAAGATTCCAGAGAAATGGGAAGACCTAATAAAAACATGTAACAGATTAGATATTCCAGTAATGATAGATTGTGCATGGTTTGGTACTTGCCACGGTATTGATATAAACTTAGATGAACCTTGTATTAAGATGGTAGCATTCAGTACTACAAAAGGATTAAGTTGCGGTAATTGGCGTAGTGGAATTGTGTTTAGTAGAATAAACGAAAAAGGATTTAAACGTGAAACTGACGGTAGCTTAGAAGTACAAACAGATTGGAATCATGGAAATCATTTAGCAACAGCTATTGCTAATAGACTGATGGATGAATTTAGTCCTGATACTATTCCTAACAAATATTTAAAAGCACATAAAGCAGTATGTGAGCATTATGGATTCGAAGAAACAAATACAATACATATAGCATTGGCTCCTAGAGCTACAGAATACGACGAATTTCACAGAGATGATTATTATAATAGAATTAATATTGCAAAAGCATTAAAACGTTATAAGACCAAAGGAAACTTTTATGACAACATTTGATACCCCTATTAACTTAACAACAACTGGGCAGTATCCAATTAGAGCCCACATGGTATTTGATAACATAGGCCCA
>Ga0098049_1000093_pt1 | contig 31702 bp, 28 predicted proteins | sample 13BtaG_FD_92582 | JGI IMG/M metagenome (GOLD analysis project Ga0098049, IMG submission 92582) | Marine viral communities from the Subarctic Pacific Ocean - 13B_ETSP_OMZ_AT15268_CsCl metaG | ecosystem: Environmental > Aquatic > Marine > Oceanic | place: Subarctic Pacific Ocean | collected...
CAGGCAAATAAAAAAAAGGAGAACTAAGTCTCCTTCTTTTTACCTGACTAATCGACATGTCAGTAGCATTACTTTTTATACTCCCATGCTTAGGGGGAGCTGAACTTACTTGTTCTTTCTCTCTAATTCTTTGTTGCAGATACCGTAGTGGTACTGCAAGTGAGAACTAGAGGACTCCATTCTCTTCATGCATTCCTGCATGAAGGCCTCTTCCTTGGAAACCACCTTGACCTCCTCCTCTTTGGAAGAGAAGTCAATCAGGGAGATGACCTCTGTACCACAGTAAACTGCGGCAAAAAGGAGGAAAAAGATGGCGATGACTTTGACATCATCGATGAATGATTCAACAAACTTACGCATAATACAAGTCCTTTGTTTTAGCGTGTTAAAAATTACCCGTGATTGTCTTACGACGCCTAATGGCAAGCACCTGGGTAGAATGCTCACTAAAGCTAGGTAAATAAAAAAAGAGACTCTTCCTTGAGTCTCCTTTTTCAATTCTTAAATGCTCGATACTCCCCCTCAGGGCACTTGGCCCACTCCTGTACGAAACAGGAGACCTCATCAAAGAGGCCGTCCTCAAGAGCCCACCAGTGAAGCTTAGCACTTAGATCTACACAGATCCATTTGCCATGCTGCTTCACCTTTAGCTCATAAGAGTATCGAGCGTCGACACAGGCCTCAAGGACCTTAGCCATCGCCTCCTCAACCTCCTCCGAAGAGAAAGATGTGAAAATCTCCCAATCAACCTCACCAAGAGGGTTGAAGGTGCCAAAATTATTTGCCCAATAAGTTTGCTTTGCCATGATATTTCTCCTAAAAGAAAACTGCCGTAGAGACTCGGCACCTTGGCAGATGCACGGCATGAACATGAGTCTCCACTAAAGCAAGGCAAATAACAGGGGGTAGGCTAATAACAAAAGCTTATGAACTATATATACTATTACTACCCCCACAAATAATTTTTATACTTTTGTTTTGCCCCTATAGTAAAAATATTTTTTATATTTTCTATCCCCCCCTATAAGGCTTTTTACAAGTAATTTACTCTACCCCCACTTTCCCCCAAAAATTAATCCTAAAAATTTTAAATCGCTTTTTGCTTATTTTTTATTAGGAAAATTTAATTACCTATATAGACTTTGCTTCTTCTTGAGATATTTCTCTAGCTATTAGGTATTCACTTTGCTTTCCGTATAGATATTTTAATCTCTGCGCTATGTACGCTTGATCTTCAGGCTCTGCTTCGTATTCTTCGTAAAAGTCTATTACACGTTGATATGCGGCTATATATAAATTTATTTCTTTTATGTCTGCTTTATTTATTTGATCTCTTAGCATTTTATTCCTTTGGAGTTGGATCTTTTGTAAATTGAACACAATCTATGTATTCTAATCCTAAATGTTTTGCTTTCATTAGTCTATGTACTCCATCAAAGATTAAGTTCTCTTCTGAAAGTATTATTGGGTAGCTTAAGTCAGCAGTTAAGACTCTTTGCATGTGGTGTAAAAAGAACTTATTGCTTATTGTTTCGCCTTCATGTTGCCAGCACCATTCTTGTGCATACCTCGCATCCCATAAATTTGAAACTAAAATTTTTTTCTTTTGGAAGTCTTTTGTAGACTTCCATATGTCTTCTAGATTCCACTGTCTTGTATATGGGTATTTGTCTGTTTTTGGAAAGTACACTGTAGATGACATTTATACTGCTTTCATTTTAACACTAGAAAGCTACCTACCATTAGTAGTGTTAAGCCAACTAGCTGTTGATTTGTTGGTGAGTCAAAATAATAGAAACTCAAACCTAACTCTATTATAGTATGTAAACAATAGGTAATTGCTATTGCACCCCATATGTTATACTGCTTAACGAAGTACCACCACGATAGTAATCCTAAGTAATTTGTTAAAAGTCCGGTAGTTAGCCACCATTTTAAAGGTGACCATTGTAGTTTAAACAGTAAGTTTGAGTTACCTTTATACCAGAGTATAATATATAGTAAGCTACACATTAAAACATATAGGAGAGTTTGCATAATGAGTAAAGACCTTTTAAGGGTAGATGCTAGTAAAGAGTCTAGGCAAGTTGAGTTTTATAATTCTTTGGACCAGGAAGAATATAATAAATACCTAAGTAAAATTCCGCCCGAAAAATTAATTAGAATTAAAAAGTCTGTAAACCGACTACAAACAGGTGTGCATGCATCTGCACCTTTAACTTGCTTAGGGCCCGAAAGTTGTCCCTTTATTAAGAAATGTCCTATACCTACCTTAAAAGCAGACTCTACTTTGGATTTAGGAGAAGCTTCTGACTATCCTATTGGTAGAGAATGTATTATGGAGAAGTTTTATGTAGAGCAAAAGATAGTAGACTATTTAAAGTATCTAGATGTAGATCCAAACAATCCTGTAGAAATGTCTATTGTAAATGAATTAGCTTTAATTGATTTATATAAAAATAGGTGTCTTTTTGTTTTGTCTAGTGGAGATAAAAGAGGTGAGGGTAGAGACTTCTTGATGGTAGATGTTACTGGATTTAACGAGAACGGAGATAGGGCGGAGTCTACTAAGTTGCATCCAGTTATAGATATGATTGATAGATTAGAGAGAAGAAGAGAGCGTTGGTTAGAACGACTTATGGAAACAAGAAAGTCTAAAGCAGACTTAATGTTAAAAATGGGTGAAAAACAAAATAACTCTAAGGTATTATCTGAAATACAAGCATTAAGGGAAGCTCTAGCTTCAGTAGAAACAGAAGCTGTAGATGATGAGGATATATTTATAGATGATTGAAGCTCTTAAATCTATGTATATGAATACTACAGGCAGACCTGTAACTGTAGACTTTGAGTCTGACGGTAGGCCTCGTAGAATGATTATAGAGCCAGGAGCTACTTTTGATGGTAACTTTTATGGTGCTACTAATGTAAGAATAGACGGTAGTGCTATATTTGATCCAGGTATGAAGAATATAGGTAACATTCTTCAACAAGCAGTTATTTTAGACTATGAAACTACTAGTAAGTTTGGTGGAGCAGTAATTACAGAAGCTTCTGCTTATCATGTAGATCAGAATTTAGTTAAGACTTTTTATGTTAAGCCTTATCACATGGTTACAGTTGGTGACGGTGATTTCTTTGAGCAAGCTCAAATGTCTTCTAAAAAGACCAGACAGGTCAAAACTATAAAAAGTAATGTAACACCTAGGGGTCACTTCGCTTCTTTCTTTACAAGGCATTTAAGTGACATATTTTTGTCAGAAGAATCTCGTTCGCTTGGATATTTTATAAACGACTTTAATACTAATAAAATGACTGAGTCTTTTGAAAAAATTGTTAAAACTCCTATTTTTAATTTAAGTAAAGCTAGTGAAGATCTTCAAGACATGTTTGTTAAATTGCATACAGGTCAATTTAAAAATAGATTAGAGTTTGAAGAAGCTATTCTTACCTTAGATAGACAAAAGAAAATCTTTGATAAGGGTGCAGTTAGAGATGAGTTACTTAAGTACACTAGTGTAGTAGATAAATTTCAAACTAGGTACTATGTAAACTCTGCAGAAGAAGCAAGTCGTTTAGGTATAACTAGTACTTTATTTACTAAGGCAGAAAATAGACAAATATTTGATACTTTATCTTACTTAAGAGCTGAGGGTGATATAGGTGTTGCTGATTTACAAAAGCGCACTGAAGATATATTTAGAGATAGGTTTGGTAGACCAGACATTGCTATACAAGCAGAGCAAGTAGATATTGAGGATTTAATCTTTAAAAGATTGCCGCAAGAAATTGAAGGTAAAAGCTTATATGCTTCTAACGTTTTATTTGAGTCTAAGCAAACAGGAGCAACTATTAGAGGTATAGTTGCAAACCAATTATTTAAAGAAGATCCAAATTTTATAAATTTAGACCCAGATCAGTATAATGCTCGTATAAGAAACAAGCTAGTTCAAGTAGGTAATCCTTTTGAAGAAGTTATGCAGGCAGTTTCTTATACAGGAGATCCTTTTTATACAACAGGCAAAGAGTATACTTATGCTAAGTCTTTAGCTACTAAAGAGAATACATATGCTGATTTGTTTGAGACTTTTGTAAAAACTACAGAAGGCCCTGGTAGGGCTAGAGATATTATCGATTTACAGAAAATGACTCAAGGCGCAACCCAAAGAATGGGGTTGAACGATATAGAACATCCATTAGGCATGTCGGTAGAAGTTCAAAGTCGTTTATTTGGTGCTGCACAAGAAATATCCCAAGGTGGTGACGCTGCTCAAATTACTAGACAGTTATTAGAAAAAGAAGCGCATATTTCTGCATCTGACGCTGCTATATCCTCTCCAAAAATTATGCAAGCTGCGCTTCCGTTTAATGTTGCTGCTGAAGAGTTTAGGCGAGGTAGCGAGTTAGGCAGAGCTTACTATAAGCAAGCATTAGAAGGCAGAGGACCCTTGTTGGGTTTATTTGCCTATGGGGAACTTACTAAGAAGTATTTTTCTACAGTAGGTCCTGACGATTTGGGACTAGCAGATATTCACTTTGAACAAAGAGTTGCTAGAAATTTAGAGTCTGTATTAGCGCCCGACAATTTACAAACATTTGGTAGCGTTAAAGGTTACAAGCTTTTAGAAATGCCTACTTTTAGAGTAGATAAGCAAGGTAACCGTATACAAGATTTGAGAACTACTAGTTACGCTAAAACTCAAACTTATATGGGTATAGAAGGTGTTTATTCTTCTGCAATTACTGATGCTAAAAAGTATCCAGGAGTAGATCCTGAAGCAGCAATACATAGATTGTTTGAAAAAGTAAACAGAGATGAAGTGCTAGTAGAGTTTGATGAAAAGCAAGGTCGGTATGTTTTACCTGAAGTAAGTGACCCTAAAGAATATTCTAGTAAATTAAGATCTAGGGTAAAAGCAATTACAGAAAGTAATGCAGAGCAAGTTGAATTATTTGCAAGACGCAGTAGTAGTAACATAATAGATGACGTTATGAATACTTTAAGAGCTTCTGATAAAGCATCTGCTATCCAAAGAACTTCTGTATCTGTAGGTGGTAGATCTAGTCTCGATAGAGCTATAGGTGCTCATGAAACTTTAAAGTTTGCAAAACGTACAATAGCTCCAGTAATGGCTTTTGGTTTAGCTATGTCAGGTCTGTCTACTTTAGAAAGATTTCAACAACCTGAGAGGAGTAGTTATTTAATACCTAGTTACCACGATTGGTTTGCTTCTCAAGCAGAAATGTTTGGTGGCAATGAGTCTTTTGTTAGATCGATGCAACAGAAGACAGGCTATATAGAAGGTATGCAAGAGTCAGGAATGTCATCTATGTTAAGGAAGATGAGTTCTGACTTTGGTTCTCCATATACTGGTCCTGGATATTCTGATTTAACTTTAGAAAGAGGGGAAATTTTAAGAGAAAGGCAACGTAAGCTTAGACATATGTATACTGAACGTCACTTAGCACCTACAGGTGACATAAAAGGTATGATATCTAGCTTTATAAGAAAATCTTTTTCCCCCCAAGAATTAAACTATCAAAACTCAACAAAAACTCTACTAAATAGAGGTTCTTTTGGAGCAGAAGACTACACTAGTTTAAAAGGTAAAAACTTAACTAAAGTAACTTTAAGCAATAACTATAATATATCTGTACAAGATGCTGATACTATAACTTTGAAAAGAAATTATGGTAGTGGAGGAATGAAAAACTTTTTCTCAGGAAGAAAAAGTAATAAACCAATGTCAATACGTTTAGCAGGTATAGACGCACCGGAAACTGCTCACCAAGGTAGAGGTGCTCAACCTTATGCAGAAGCAGCTAAACGTATAGCTCAAGATATGATTAGTAGGGCTAAAAATGTAGAAGTAGTATTTGATGAAGGCGACTCTACTTATGGCCGTAGAGTAGGTATGGTTTATGCTGATGGAGTAAATGTAAACTTAGAGTTAATTAAAAGAGGTGCTGCTGCTTATTTACCATATAGAGGTAAACAAAAAAGTACTATATATGACAACAGCGAATTTAGCTCTGCTCAAGAATCTGCATATCAGTCTAAAAGAGGTATGTGGAGATCTGATTACTTTAGAAGCTATAAGCAAATAGCTCAAGAGTCAGGTCAAACAGTTACTTTTAATACTTTGGTAAATACTTCAAAAGTAGCTCAAAATACTTCCTTGATGACAATGTACTCTGCAATGAAAACTTCAGAAGCGTTTGGTATGCAAAACACAGTAGCTCAGCAAGCAACTGCAGACGCAGGCTTAGCTTTAAAAAATAAAGCTAGTAGGAGTGGAAGTAGTATATTTAAACCTGACTATATGAAGAATGAATGGACTGAGCCAAACCTTATGGGTATGCATCAGACCAATTCCATACTAACAGGAATGAATGAACTTAAATACGATTTAAACAAGTCAATAAAAACTAAAGGTGGTTATGCTTACAATAAGCATTCTGCTTTAAGAGTTAAATCTCTAGACTTGGAGTTAGCAGCAGAAACAACTTCTGCTAAATACAATAGCTTTAATAAAGATTATTTATTTAATACAAAAGAGCTAAATAAAAAAAGGCACCGTATTGCAGCAATGCAATTTTTACAACAAAGACAAAACAATAAAATGTTTAGTTATAGCTCAGGACACCATAGGATGTAATTATGGCTACTACAACTGAAGAATTTGGATCTTTAGGTGGAATAGGACTATCAGTACTTTTAGGTGCTACTCAAATTGGAGTAATGGCTCATGGTGCAAAGTATTCTATGGGTATGGAGCTTGTAACAGGAGCTAGCAATACCCCTGCATTTATGAGTGCTAGTACACCAGGGCATCAATTAGGTCAACTGATTTTAAATCCAGCGGCAGATGGTTTAGGTGGTGCAACTAAAGCACTTCCAAATGATATAAGAAGTGTTTCTGAAGGGGTTTTAAAATCAGAAACACAAGCTGCAAAAAGAGCTTTAGCAAATACTGCGTTTAGAACTGGAATAGGAAGCATGATATTACCAGTAGGCTTTACTAGCGTATTGGCTGCAGGTGCATATTCCGAAGGTGGTGGGGAAGAGTTAACAAGTTTTTTAATACAAGATGTTTTTGCAAATTATTATGGTAATAGAGTTGCAGAAAATACAGGTGCTTTAACTTCAAGAGCTAAAAATATATATAGCAGTAATTTATCTAGTGAGGTTAGTAGTTTAGGTAGTAATGCGACAGCTCAAAACTATCACACATTCCTAGGTAGTGCGCTTGCAAGAAGACTTGTAAATATTAGTGGTGCTTATATAGGTGCTGATGTTGGTTTTCAAGCAGGTAAAGCTATAGGTGAGGGTTTGGGAAACATGTTGTTTGATGATGCAAACACAGGTGCGTTTGGTATGATAGGTGGAATATTTGGCGCAAGAGGCGGTGCTTTCCTAGGCGCCAATTTAGCTAGAAGCCCATACTCTTTAGCAGCTAGTGCTTTAGTAATTGGTGGTGCTAAATTATTAACAGAAGCAACTGCTGATATACTAAAAACAGGTTTTGTAAAAGGTAGAGGTAGAGGATTAGATTTTGCAGGAGACTTGTCTGCTTACAATACAAATAGTGCTGTCACTATGAGGCAAAGAGCATTACAATCTATGCATAAGTCACATTTAAATGCTCGTTCAGCTTTGGGGCAAGAAGCTAGTATTGTACATATGAATAGAGACTATTTTGCAAACCATAGAAGGTTATAATGAACAATATTAAAAAAGAAGTAGACAATTCTTTATTTGTAATAAATGAGTACGGTGTAAAGCATCAAGACCCATCAGGTAAAGTTTCAGAAACTGTTATAAAATATTATAAAGATAAATATAACATAAATACTGATGTGCATAATACTTGTGTGAATTGTCAAATAAGGCAAATAGAAAAATACAATAAGCCTTTTGAAATCAAATGCAGTGGTATCAAGAAGAAACTACCTGACGGTTCAGGCGCTAAGTTAAAAGCAATAAGAGAATCAAATCCAGATATAGATCAAGAACAAGCTTTAAAAATAATAAAAGCTACTATTGATCCTGTAGCTTGGTGTGAACTTATGTTTGGATTTTCTGATGGTGACGATCAATGGTTCTTAAGAAACTATCAAAAAGAACAATTAAGATGCACTAGTAAAAGAATGGCAGTAAGAGAAGGCCGCCGTTCAGGTAAATCCTTTGCTATGGCCCTTAAGCTAATTTATATTGCCTTCAACTCTCTAATAGCTAGAGGTAGAGATGCATCTGGAAATATAGTTAAAGTTGGGCCTACAATAATGGTAGTAACACCATACCAAGCGCAACTAACTAATATCTTTGAAGAAATGGAAAAACTTCTTAAAAGAAATAGAGAACTTTCTTCTGAAGTTCTAACAGGTACAGGTGATAGCTTATATATTAAAACTCCTACATTTAAAATGGAGTTTAAAAATGGTGGAGTTATACAAGGGTTTGTATCGGGTATAGGTATGCGTCAAGATGGTTCTGGTGGTGGTACTATGCGTGGTTTCTCTGCTGACTTAGTATACTTAGACGAAATGGATATGATTCCTGAAGATATCTTAGATAAAGTAATCAATCCTATTCTTGCTACTACTCCAAACACCTCTTTAATAGCTACTTCAACACCTATTGGTAAACAAGGCAAATTTTACGAGTGGTGTTTAAAAAGGCCTGACTTTAAAGAAGATTATCTACCATCATCTGTTATCCCTCACTGGGAGCAAATAAAAGAAGAGATTCTTAGAGAATCTACTAAAGACTCTTTTGCAGCAGAATACATGGCTATCTTTATTGATGAAGAAAGTGGTGTATTTAAAAAAGATTGGGTTTATAAAGCTATGTCTGATTATCAGTATGTAGACACAATAAATAGCTCAAAACTTTTTAATAAATTACATTTAAAAGGTTCTTCTGAAAGAATCATATGTATGGGTATCGACTGGAACAAAAATGCAGGCACAGAGTTTTATGTAGTAGGTTACTATCCATCACTAGGTATATGGGTAGGTTTAGATGCTGTAAATGTAGCTGCATCAGAATACTCAGCTAAAAGATGGATAAAAGAGTTACTACAATTAAACTATAAATGGAAACCTGACTATATTTATGCTGACGAAGGATACGGGCATACAATTATAGAAGATGTTAAGTATCAAGCTTATGCTCTTAGAAGTAAAAATAATAAATCTGCTATGGATCAAGAAACTGTAAAAATAACAGACAGATTAGTAAGCTTTAACTTTTCATCAAATGTAATCCTAAAAGATCCTATAACTAATAAAGATATAAAGAAATTAGGAAAACATTTTTTAGTAGAAAATACTATTCGTACTTTACAAGAAGGTTTATTTATCTTTTCAAATGAAGATAATAGATTAAAAGATCAGTTTTTTAATTATAAAGTTTTAAGAAGAAATCCTCAGAATAACAAACCTGTATACGGTAAAGCTAATGAACAAATAGGTGACCATAGGCTAGATGCACTGATGTTAGCTTTAGGTGGTTTAGTATTAGAAGAGAGTGTTTATTCAGGTAGACAATTGACACCTTCTGTACCTACGTTCCACAGAACACAAGTTAACGGAACAGGTTTTAAAAGTGCTGACGATGAGATAAATGCTTTATTTAATAAAGCTCAAGAGCAAGGTTTTCCTGGGGCACTAAACGTTTTACGTATTATGCGTGGCAACGGTTCAGAAGAAGAACAAAGAGCTATACATCAAAAATATATAGATGATGGTATTGTTCAAGAGCGTGGAAATAATAGGAAATCACGTAGTATAAATAAGAAAGAAGATGATTTTTCTTTATTAGAAGCTTTAAATAATAATTTAAATACACCTAACTCCTCTAAGACTATTGGTAGTGTATATCATACACCCAAAAGAGGTAGGTTTGGTTCTAAATCTAGATCTTGGAGGAAATAATTATGAGTAGTGTAGCGAGAACTCTTTTAAGAGCAAGTAGAGAGCTTGATGAGCTTGTAGCTCCATCGGCAGGAAAGACGGTAAGTGAAGCCGGTAAAGTAACAATATCAAATCCAACTTATATCCCAGGTAGGAGGATAAAACCTGAAAGGTTTAGCAAGCCTGGAGGTAACCCATTAGAAACCACCCCTAGCAATTTGCACTACGATCCTACTAATCAAAGAACCCAACAAAATTTAGTAAACCAAAATCAACAATTAAGAGCAACTGCAAGAGCTGAAAGAGCGACTGCAAGAGTTGAACAAAATCAAAATAAAATAAGACAACAAGGAAATGTTCTTAGTTATGATGAATCAATTCCTTTAACGAGGGGCACTGAAGATACTCAAGGTGCTCTTAGGCACCAGATTGAAGGTAATAGAAATCTTAATTTGAATGCAAGAGGAACTGTTACTCCTGCAGATTTAGCACCAAAAATAGCTACTGTAGATATGTTAAATCAAGCAGCTGTAAGAGACCCAAGAATTAACGCAAATTTTGCAGAAGGTACAATTAAAAGAGAAGCTCCTGTAGTTTCAGAACACAGTAGTGGAAAAGTATTTAGAGATAGAGGTGCAACGCAAGATGAAGTAAAAGCTCTTTATAATCAAGAAGCTAGCAGGATGGGGTTAAATGAAGTACCAGCAGGAAACTTAGGTATTTCTCCAGAAAATGCTGCTGCTTTAGGGGGCGCTAATCAAAGAATTCTAGAAGCTCAAGAAACAGGAAGTGTAGTAGGGTTAGTAAGAAGACAGAACGAACTTTATAATCAAGGAAGAGTTAGAGGATCAATAGATGGTGCAGTACCACAAGCAGGAACAGCCGAAGGCTTAGAATATGGATTGCTTGGTAATCAAATAGATATAATGGAAAGAAATGCTTCAAAGTCTGATTTATTTAGTGCTAACCCTGAAGCACAGCAAGCGTCTAAACGTCTTTTTAGCGGAGATGCGTACGACGAAGCAGTAAATATGCGTAATAATCAAAATGCTTCAATAGGTGCAAGTGATGGTTACGATGAAGTTGCAACTAATGCTGGAAATAATGCAGTTGCTAATGAAGCTATGAGAGGCGGTACTAATGGAAGTGGCTACTCAGGCCTTTACCAGCCTAGTCAAGGAAATACACAATCTTCTGTAGGTGTTTTTAATATGATGGAAGCTGACGGAATGGCAGGTATTGCAGGTTCTGTTGGTTTTGGCGCTTTACTTGGTGGAACTGCAAACTATGCAATGGGTGGAGAATTTGGAGAAGGTGCTATGATGGGTGGTTTAGCAGGTGGTGCTATGAAGATTGGTGCAAGAGCTATACAGGCAAACGAAGCAGGTATAGAAAATTATCTCCAAAGAACTGCTTTAGGTGAAGGTATGGAGAGCATGAATAGGACAGAAGCAGGTCAAGCAATTAGAGAAATGCAGCAAGCTCCTGAAGGTTTAATGCCTGGTATGGCTTTTAATGTTTTGAAATCAGGAGCACCTTCAGTTGGTATGCAGAGTAGATATGCAGTTATGGGTGGTTCTATGTTGTCAGGTGTAGCATTTACTGGTAGAAGAAATGATAAACGCAGAGGATTTAATGCACATAGAGGTAATAGAATATGATCGAGTTTTATAAAAACATACAGGGCGATTTAATTTCAGATAATGATTTAGTTTTAAATCATAATGGTTTTACAGGTGGCGCTGATTACATTACTTTTTATTTAATGAATAACAACTCTGCAAAAATATATGAAAACGTAAGTGTGGATTTAGTTATTAACAAGAGTGCTACTAATGATAGTTACACATATAAATTATATCATGGAGAAGAAAACCTGTCTTTACAAGAATGGAACGAAATAGAAACTAATGATGCTATTACAATAAATGAGCTAGTTGCTGATGTTTATCACAAAATAACAGCAAGAGTTTTTCTTTCCGCAAATCAGGGAATGTCCGAAGTCTATAAAGATGGAGAAATCGATATACAAGTTTCTGCTACAGAAAGTGATGTTTAATGATAGAGCAAGTCAAAAAACACAAGATTGGAGAAGATCAATCTAGCATCACGCAAGAACATAATAATAGAACTAAAGAAGCAGATTCAGTACAGTCTAACTTACTAACTGATGAAGAAGCTTTTGAGTTATCTAAAGATGATTCAGTTTTACAAGATATTATTTATGATGTAAGAGAAAATCCAGAAGCTGCTTTAGATAAAAACTATATGAAAATATTTAAATATGCTGCTGAACAAAATTTAAAAGATTTTCAATTAGTAAAAGAAGATATTAGTAGAAATAAAAATAACCTTGATAAAAATATTAAAGAAAATAAAGGTGGTTTTTCTGTAGATATAAGTAAGAAACATTTTTTAAAGAAAAACTTTATAGAAGTTTTTGGAAGAAAATCTAATGTAATTACTTATGATGATTATTCAACTTTATTAGAATTAAAAAAACTATTAGATATAGATGAACAAATAGGTTTATCAGGTTTTGAAAAAATATGAGCTTTTTTAAAAAACTAAAAAATGATGAAGACACTGACTTTTCTGAAGAGAATAGTTTAGAAGAACAGTATCAAAAAATGTTTAAAAAAATTGCAAGAGATTTTGTTCATAAAGATGATTTAAAAGAAATACTTATAGATATATTATATAACTTAGACGTAGAGTCTGAAGTTGATAGGTTCCCTATCAAAGCTTTTTTAAAAGCAAAAGAGTATGAAAATAACTTAAATTCTTCCCTTAAAAAGAGAAGAAAATATCTAGATATAGATGATTACCCATTCTTTACTTCAGGTGATGAAGATGACTGACGACAGACTATTATTAGCTGTAAATGAGCTAATTAAATTTTATGAAGAAAAAAGCAAACAAAGCTTATCTCAAGAAAACGAAGTTGTTTTAGATATAATTCAAGTTTCTAATCTTCATCAAGCAGATATGATACTTCACGGAATGGAGCTAGGTGGAAGTCTTGATGTAATGCATCATGTAAAAAATGTATTAAACGATTCTGAACCACCAGAACTTGGTACGAATAAGCAAGAGTTAAAAAGTGGCACTGTAAAAAGCGATGAAGAAGAATGTGGGTTTGTACAAACTGCAGAGTATATATATAAAAAAGCTAATGAATTTGATCAATTTAAAGTAAAAAAAGAAGATATAGAAGAATATGGCGGCAGTAGTCTTTTAACTGCAGGTAAGTGGACTACAAGCAAAGCCAATAACTATTATGAATCTGCTAGAGATTGGTATGAAGAAGCTACAAAAAAAGATGAAGAAGATTGTATAAATTGTAAAATAACATTTAATCAAGGTGACATATTTCCAGAATACGAAATTACTTGGGAGTTAAAACAATTCTTAAAAAATTTAAGAAGTTTATTACTAGACATAAGTAAATCACTAGACCCTACTCAGCTAATTAAAGACTTTTGTAGCTGGTATAGGTTGTTGAAAGAAAACGGACTTTGTTTCAGTAACTGGCCTATAATTATAGCTATGCTTCCGATGTTAATATCAGATGCTAGAATTAAATTGACTGAAATAGGATTTTCTTGGACAGGAATTGTAGGCCCATTAGTAGCACCAATACTAGGCGGACTTACAAAGATTTTAGAAACTTTAAGAGCATTAGCTGTACCAATTTTTAATTGTATTTTAAATGCACTAAATATATCTAAGAGTACATTGAAAGCAATAGATAGAGTAACTACATCTCTTGCTAACCAAGGATTGAGGGCTGCAGATAGTCTTGGTCAGACTTTTGAAAATTTATATAGTGATGGTGCCAATGTAAATAAAAAACCTTTGGCTAATGCTTACACAGATAGTAAAAGCGAAAATACTAAAGCATCTACATCTACTTTAGATGATATTAAAGTTGTTCCGGAAGTAGAAAGCCCAAATCAAAATAGAAAATATAACTTTTCAACAAGAACTCAAAGTTCAAAAACTAAAATAGAACTACCTAGACTTCCTGATTTTTTGAACGGTAAGAAACGCAGTTCTACTTTAAGTGCACCTGGAGAAAGATTCTCTGTTTTCGCTCAAGATAAAGGCGAGTTTGCAAAAGCAAAACAATATCAAAATATGCAAGTACTTATTGGTATTGTAGATAAACTTATTGGTATTACTAGCGATAGTAAAAATTATGTAGTAGAGCAGTTTAATAATATTATTTATCTTTTAAAAAGTATCAATAGGCTAATAATAGAACCATTATTTATAAGCGCACAGCTTGTTGGGCAAATAAAAGTCCTGTTTAATTTAGTTAGATTAATTGGAGTTATTATAAAAGTAATTAGCAATTATGACGAAGATATTTGTGATAAATTTACAGAAGAAAATGGCAATACAATTACAGGCTTAATAGAAGAAGCTTTTAATGAAGTAGAACTAGAAGTATCTAAAAATGAGATAGAAGCTTCTGAAGAAGCTACGTTAAAATTAAAGGCAAAGTATTCTGATCATGTTGCTAGACTTGAACCAGTAAAATGTAATGAAGTATTTCTAAATAGTAATAAAAATCAATTCGATATTGATATGCTTTATGATGAAATTACAAAATCATTGAGGTAATAAAGATGGATTCAAAACTAATACTAGAAGGTTTATTAGCCTTAAAAAACAATAGCTATAAAAAAGATATGAATAAACCTCTAGAAGTTAGTTCTTTGTCTGGTGCTAGAGTTAAAAAGATTAACAACAGATCTATGTCTTATGCAGATAGACATAGAGGCAATTGGTTTAAACCTGAATATGATTTAACAGAAATACAAATAGCTCAAGATGTAGACAGTTATGTTTTCAAAGCTATTCAAAAGAAAGTACATCGATTTGTTTTGGCAGGCTGGGAAATCGTAGGTAACGATAAAGAAACAGTTAGCTATGTTAGGAAAAGACTAAGAGAAATTGAATTAGTATCAGGTATGCCTTTTGATATTATAATGAAAGATTTAGCTCATGATCTAATTAGATACTCTAATTGTGCTTGGGTTAAGGTGCGCAATAAAGACGCTTCTACAGGCAAAGTTAGAAGTGTAAACGGCAAAGATATAGAGCCTGTAGCAGGTTACTTTTTACTACCTTTTGAAACCTTATGGTTTAAGGTTAAAAAGAATGGTGAAATTAAAAAGATAATGCAGGAAGTTCCCAACACAGGAGAAACAAAAGAGTTTGCTCCTCAAGACGTTATTCATTTTTATACAAATAAAAAACCTGGATTTACTATGGGGACTCCAGAACTACTACCTGTACTGGAAGATATATCTCTATTACGTAGATTAGAAGAAAATGTAGAAAATATGATAGATGCAAATCTACACCCATTATTTCATTACAAAGTTGGTAATGATAATTTACCTGAGCGCTTTGGACCTGATGGTATAAAAGAAACAGATCTTGTTAGAAATACAATAGAATATATGCCTTCAGGAGGTATATTTGTTTCTGACCATAGACACAAAATAGAAGCCATTGGTTCTGAAGGTAAAGCATTATCAATACAAGATTATATAGACTATTTTAAGAAAAGAGTCTTTGCAGGTTTAGGAGTTTCACCTATAGATATGGGTGAAGGCGATACAGCAAATAGAAGCACTGCAAACACCTTATCTAAAATTGCAATACAAGACGTAGAAGCTTTACAAAGGACAGTTAAAACTTTTGTAGAAACTTATATCATAAATGAGATTTTACTTGAGGGTGGATATGAATCGGCATTGCTAGATGATAATCTTAAAGTAGAAATTAAATTTGGGAACGTTGATAAAGAAGAAAAGTCTAAGGAAGAGAATCAAGCTATTCAACTTTGGACAAACAATTTAATAAATGAAACTGAAGCTAGAAAACGATTAGGTGAAAGACCTGTTGAGGTTAGAGACTTAAGTTATTACAAGCTGTACCAAGAACCGCTTGCTTTAGTTAAAGCGATGGGTGCTTTCAGTGCTGCATCAGATGCTTTAGGTAAACATGAGTCTTCTAATATAAGTGAGTCTGGCATTAAAAAAGAAGAAGGGAATTCTGTAGAGAAACAAACTCAAGCAGGAAGACCTAATAATAGTAAGCTTGCTAGTGCAGAAAATCTTTCTAAATCTATTTCAAGACCAAAGAATCAGCATGGAGAAAGATTAGCTCCTAAGTTTAATTCTGATGCTAAAAATATTGTTAAAAAAATAGTAAAAGAAGAAAATCTGCTAAATATAATTGATATTATTGAAAACAGTTAAGTTTTTTATCAATATTAAAAAACATAAGTTTTTGCTAAAAGGTAAACAAATGAGCCATATTATTAAATATAACGACTTTATTCAGATCAATCCTGATCAAAGAATTTTGTCTTTAAATAAAAAAGATAAAATATCTTTAATAGATAGTATGCTGACTTCGGCTTATTCAGGTGGAAAAGGTTTGTTAATAACTTACGATCTTTCTCACTCAGGCCGTAGAATAAACAATAGAATTTATTCTACTAAAGGTCAGCAACGAGGAATTGATTCATTAACCCAACCATACGCTAAGCCAATACTTAAAAATCACGATCAAAGTTCTGAACCTATTGGTCGATTTGTTAGTGGTGAGTGGCAGAATCTATATGATGAAGCTACTCATTATTTACAGTCTTCTCAGAAAGCAATAGACATACATAACGCTTTTACAGATGACAATCCTGATAAAATATACACTACTCTTAAAAGCTTTGGTTTAATTGAAGATAAGAAATGGCCTGGATTAGGTCGAATGAGAGTTCAGGCAAACATAACTGATGAAGAAGCAATTAAGAAATTTATGGATGGTCGCTATCTCACTTTTTCTGCTGGGTCTACTACTGATAGACATGTATGCTCTATCTGTCAGAGTGATTGGGCTAAAGATGGAATGTGTGAGCATAGGCATGGAAAAGTCTATGATGGAGAAACATGCGTGTTTATTACAGGAGACTTCATTGTACTTGAAGGATCCGTGGTAAATACTCCTGCAGATGACTTATCGCAAATTATTAACATGGAGTTTAGTGACAACGATTCTAGCTCCAATAATAAAGACTACATCAAAAGCGTTGAGGAAATTATTTTGACAGATTCACTTTATACCGTTGGAGAGACTAATGAGCCAAAACAGTTACAAGAAACCAAGCAAGTCGATGCCCAAGAAAAAAACTACCAAAAAGAAAAAAAAGAAGAAGACCAAAAGCAAGTAGCATCAAGTGACAAAGAGTTTGATCATATGCTTATTATTCCTGAAGAAAAAATGAAGCAACTTCACGGGACAGGTAAAACTGACGTTGTTGCAGTTTCAGGAAAACAAAAAATGACTATTAGATTGATTTACAGAACTAAAGAAAACACTCCTGGTGGAGAAGATTTTCTTTATGAATCTTTTGAAGAGTTTGTAGAAGAATCATTTAATGATGAAAAAATGTTTAAAGTTCCTGCAGGAGCTAAAGGCAATGCTCAAAAAGTTCTTAACTGGAAAGAAAAGCATGGATCTGAAGTCAAAGGAATGACTTCAGTAGGTTGGGCTAGAGCAAGACAACTTGCTAGTAAATCAGAGATTGGTTTATCTACTGTAAGGAGAATGGCTGCTTTTGCTAGACATAGGAAGAATGCAGCAGTAGCTCCAGAATTTAAAGAAACTCCTTGGAAAGATCGAGGTTATGTAGCTTGGTTAGGATGGGGAGGAACCTCTGGTGTAGATTGGGCTATCAAAACTAGTGCTGCTAATAAAGATAGTTTACAAGAAGATGCGTATAAGTCCTCTCCAAAAGGCAAGGGAGCTAAAACTCCTGCAAAACCAAGTGAAAGGATTAAAGGCTCTAAAAAGAATAAAGAAGGTTCTGCATCTAAAGCTAACAGTAAAATTTCAGTAGGTTCTGTTTTAGAAACTTTAAAAGAAAAAGTAAAAAAACATAACGAGAAGCATGGAAAAACAAAAGGCAAGCGTGTAAGTCTTGGAATGCTCAAGGCTGTATACCGAAGAGGGGCAGGCGCATTTTCTTCTACTCATAGACCTGGAATGTCTAGGTCTGGTTGGGGAGTAGCAAGGGTTAATGCTTTCTTAAAGCTTGTAAGAAGTGGCAGCCCATCTAACCCTAAATATAAACAGGATAACGATTTATTGCCTGCAGGTCATGCAAGAAAATCATCTAATAAACCAAAAAAAGATAATAAGGATTTTACTATGAGTGAAGAAGTTATTTCAGAAGAAGTTGTTATTGACTCAGAAGAAGTTTCTGAAGATTCCGATATGCAAGAAGAAGTTGTTGAACCTACAGGCGAACAACAACTAGAGCATGATGAGAGTCTAGGTGAAGAGAAAGAAGAAGAAGATACTCAAGCGCCACCTCCAGTTCCACCTGTAGAGGATTCGGAAGATGTTGATTGGGAGTTTTTAGATCTTGCTATGCAGGGTATACTTTCTCAACAAGATGCTCAGTTAAGTACTGAGCAAAGAAATGCTTTAGCAGAAGATGTTTTCTGTGGTCCTGATCGTTCATTCCCAATTCCTGACTGTGCGCATGTTACTGCTGCAAAACGTCTGATTGGGAGATACAAAGGTTCTGATTCTGTTAAATCTAAGATTATGGCTTGTGTAAATAAGAAAGCCAAAAACATGAAATGCGACAAGTCAGACGATTACTTAGAGCTAGAGTCTAGATACTCTGATCTTTTGAGTAAATACAACTCTTTAGAAGATAAACTTTCATTAATTGTTGAAAATATTTTAGAAAAGAAAAATGAAGATTCTTTTGAAAAAGTTGAAGAAAAGCTTGAAAACGACACTACTGAAGAAGTAATAGTGAATGATGTTAAAGTAGTTAGTCCTTCAGAGCATATCTCAGAGAAAGAAACTGAACAAAAAATGACAAAAAAGCCTGCAAGTAAATTAGGTGTTTTTGAACAATCTATTGTAGATACTTATAAAGAAATCAAAATTGAACATGGTGAGATTTCTGCTGAAGACTATTTGGCTAGCAAGGCCAACTACTTACCTCGTGGCTTCCACCCAAATAAACTTTAATATATACATTTAATTATTAGGAGATTAAATTATGGCTATTTCAAGATTTGCAAGCCGTTTTAAGACTCGTACGGATTTAATGGACAACATTACTCCAAACAACGTTGTCCAATCTAACGTATCAGTTCCTCATGGTGAATGGAAGCCCGCTTCTTGGCTTCCTGTTGTTTGGCAGAATGAAAAGAGTAAAGACTTCTTTGTTATTTCTTCTGGTAAAGTTGTTTCTTTTGACTCATCAGGTCGTGTTGTACCTTCAGGTCTTCTTCGTCGTTGCCTTGATGCTGCAAATGTAAATACTGCAGCTGTTATCGATTATGATGCAAATGATAAAGCAGCACGAGTAATTGATATTACTACAGGCGAGTTTGTTGCAGGTCCAAAAGATGTAACTCTTCGTGGCTTTATGCAAGCTGCTATTGGTAATGGTTGGCTTCCTGGAGAGAGCATGCCTAGTGAAGATGGTAGCGAACTCGCTAACCTCAAAGCACTCGCAAAGAAGTTCATCTCTGCACCTGTAGGTATTTGTGCATATGATGTATATGCATGGGCCGGTGACGATCCTGCTAACTTGCACTTCACCAACTATCAGAAGCAACACCTTATTCAGTTCTTTACTGACATTCAAATGAAGGCTGCTCACGTTGCTGCGGCAACCGCTGAAACTGAGCTTACAGCGGCTTTTAGTATTGGTAACGGTAAAGTTCTCACTAACGCTAGTGTTAAAGCTATGGCTCGCTACAAGGGACTTCCTCTTTCATCTGATATTGTTGGCCTTAAGCTAGATAAGCCTGCTGCAGCACACACTTCTCGTACACCTGTAAGTATTACTTTTGGTGATGCAACAGTTGTTCGTAGACGTTCAGAACCATCATTGATTAGCAAGGCTGGTGATTTTTATCTTGATGATGAAGCTTCTATTGTTTTAATTTTTAACACTGGTGGAGCTGATAAGCCTGCTCAATTTGCTTCAGTAGTTTACTACCAGTACGAGGGTGCGACTTCAGCTGCTACCACTTCTCTCCAAGAGAGATACATTCACTTTGTAGGTGATTGTAAGCCTGGCGATTTCGTTACTTTTGATAAGCTTTCAAACATGGTTGTCAGAAGCGCTTCACTTTCTCTTACGGATAACGATGCAGGTGATGAGAGTGCCGCAAACTCTGCACTTATCCTAGACATGCTTCAAGAGCGTGAAGACTTTACTGTTGGTCGTGTAATGGACATTATCAAAGAGCCTCGTGGTCTTCTTGAGCGTGTTCGCACTGGGTTTAAGGGTGACGAGTTTGGTGCAGATGCAAAGATGCCTGGTTCTGCAACTGGTGGTTTCTCAGATATGATTACTCTATCTGGCGAGCTACAAACTGTTGCTGATCAAATCGTTGTTGTTAACGTAAAGATTTAATTAAGATTACAGATAGAGGGAATAAATATGTCTTTTAAATTAATTGATGGAACAGAGCTAGAATTACCTAGCAACCGTAAGGCTGCCGCTCGTTATCTTGCTGACATGATTCGTAATCGTGGTCTTCTTCCCAACGAAGACAAGCAAATTAGCTGGGAGACCTTTGCTAATACTATTTCTCCAAAGAACCAAGATTTGGTACGTGCTTCGGAGATTACTCCACTTCTACAGGAGTCTATGGAGATTCTTATCCGTGAGCCTGTAGAACCAAACATGACTATCACACCACTCTTTACTCGTGTTCAGGCTCAAGGTCTTAACACTCAAATTCTTGCAGGTGCTATGGGCGCTGTTTATGCAGGTGATGTACAAGAGCATGGTACTTACCCAGAGGTTAACTTCCAAATGGGTGGTGCAGTTTCAACTGCTTATATCGGTAAGAGTGGTATTGCTGCGAGCTTTACTGACGAAGCTCTTCGTTATAGTACTTTTGATATCATGGCTAAGAACCTTGAACTTATGGGTAACGCACTCGTACGTCACAAGGAGCAAAAAGCAGTACAATTCCTTAAGCAACTAGGAACTGCTCTTTTTGACAACCTTAACCCTGCGCAATCTATCTACGGTGTAACTACTGGTCGTGGAATGAATGACGCAGGTAATGCGCTTGAAGGTAATGGTTCACTTAGCATGGATAACTTGATGCGTGCTATGGCACACATGAGTGAAGAAGGATTTACTCCTAATATTCTTCTTATGCACCCATTGTTCTACTATAGCTTCATCCAAGACCCTGTACTTCGCAACATGATGCTTGCTCATGGTGGTGGATCAATCTTTAACCCATATAGCGGAGACCCAGGTCCTTTGGCTCCTTACAGCAATGGTGCTCTTGGTGCTCGTGGTCCTTCAGCTGGTACTCGTGTTGTGAATCCTCGTGGTACTGGTACAAACGGTTCAGCACAAGCTGAGTCTATTAGCTCTGTACTAGAGCGTAGTCAACTAATGACTTCTGCACCTAACCTACCTAGTTACTTCCCGTTCAACTTGCAGGTTATTGTTTCTCCTCTTTGTCCTTACGATCCAGAGTCAGAGCTTGGTGATATCTTCTTACTATCAGGTGGTAACGTTGGTTTCCACTTGGTTGATGAAGCACCTACTACTGTCGAGTGGCGTGATGAGAATACTGAGACTGTTAAAGTTAAGATTCGTGAGCGTTACGGCTTTGCTGTTGCACATGAAGGCCAAGGCGTTGGTGTTCTTAAGAATGTTAAGCGTGCCGAGAACTTGTGGGATGGAACTACTGATGTTCAAGTTTCAGCAGTTGGTAGTGTAACTGATGCGACTGTACTAAGTAACATCTAATATGTAGATAAATCACTCCTTGAAAAATAACTGTATATGCTTAATATAAAAGCGGGGCCTAAAAACCCCGCTTTTATTATTTTAGGAGTTTTTATAATGAGTTTTTTCAAATCAGAACTAACTGAGATAGAGTTAATCCAAAAAGAAATTGATATAAAAAGTAGATTGAATGCCAATCCTAACTATATAGTAGATGAAGATAATTTCATTGAAGTGAAAATAGGTGGTAATAATGTCGATAAACCTAACAACTCAGAACAGTTACCCTCTGAACGGAACATCAACGTTTCCGATAGGGGAGGAAATTAAGCTAGAATTTACTAACTTAGTAGATGAAAAAACAGCTAAGGACTCAATCATTTTAATCGAGTCGGTTAGTAACTCAGTTGTAGAAACTGATATAAAAGTATACGTATTAGACGCAAGTAATAATGAGATTGAAGACGTATTCTTAGAAAGACAAGTTTCACAAAAAACATTAGTAATTGTTAAGCCTAAAGCTTACCTTAATGAAAATAGTAGCTATGAACTATTCATCAGAGGGGAAAGCTTAGAAGAAGTAGCTTCATTAACAGAAGAGTTTTCTAGTAGTACTATTTCTGAAAAGACTGTTTTTGGAACAAGTTTAAATGATGTATTTACTGATCAAATCAGAGTGTATGGGTCATATACTGGTAAAACTGAAACTTATTTAAATGTTGAAATAGTTAGCGGTGGTTCAGGTTCTGGAGCTAAATATATTTGGTGGTTTAATAATGAAGCTAAACCTACAGGCAGTAAAAGGCTTAATAGAACTGTAACTAGGTGGAGGAGCCTTAATAGAGGTTGCTATATTAAATTTTATGGTGGCGAATATACTTTAGGAGATGTTTTTAAAGTAAAAGTTTTCCCTAAAGAAAAGCTAGCAAACTCATATAGAATTAGCTTTGAGACATCAAGTGACACTTTAATAATTAAGCCAGAAGTTACTTCTGAGTCAGATATAGGTCTAGTTACTCCTGAAAGTACACAAGCTTCTTTTACAGAAGCTTTACGTATAATTGATATGCAACCTAGAAATGGGTCTATCAATAATTCAATCTCTACAAACAAAATTACAATATTTTTTAACAAAAATATAAAAACAGCAAGTGTTAATCAAAATAACATAAAGCTGCTTAAACAGTCTGTTTCTGGATTTTTTAACTCTAAAGGTGGAGAAGAAAAAATACCAAAAGAAATTATAATAGAAAATAATAAGATTATTTTGGAGTTTTAATATGAAATGCTTTTCTTTAAATTCTACTGTGAAGCTTAGAGTTCTTTTTTATAACGACTGTAAAGAAGCTACTAATGTAGACAATATAAATCTAACAGTAACAAAACCTGATGGAACTACAGTTAGCTTCAATGATACTAATCATACCTTTGTTAACGTAGATACAGGCTATTACTATTATTCATATACAGATACAGCTTTGGAAGGCGAGTATAAACATCTTTGGAATGTAACTATTGATGGTGCTGTTGTATCTAAGGAAGATAAATTTGAAATAAAAGGTGGCGGTTCAGTTGATTTCAAGTTTATAGAACTTGAAAAGAATGAATTGATTGTAGTTGAGCTTCTTTCTTCTATAGAAGCTGAAGATGGAAGTTCATTAAATACAAATGAGTATTTATCTTTTAGCACAGAATATGATCCTTTTTATTGCTCTACAGACATGCTGTTAATGGAACTAGGTCCTTGGGCAGAAGGAATACCTGAAGAAACTTTAGCTTTAGCTATTCATTGGTCATCTATGGAAGCTGATTATATTACATGCAAAAAACCTGTTAACGATAGACATACTTATGCTTTAACAAGATTTGTTATGTATGATGCTGCAATTAGATTGTTGACAATGCCTACAGGTGGCAGCACCAATAGTGGAGCTAGAAAAGAGTTAGGTGACTTACTAATAGAGTCAGGACAACTAGATATTAATATTAAAGACTTGTTAACAGAACTTAAGCTAGAAAGAGATGAATGGTGGCGTGTAGTTAATGCAGGTGGAACTATTGTACCAGGGCAAGGGTTAGGACCTACCTTTGCTACTAAAGGTGGTGCAAATAAAGATCCTAACATTTCAAGAGAATGGCACGATCCGTGGAATACTTATTATACTCAACCTAGTGCTAATTCTAAATATAGAAAGCCGGGAGAAAAGAAGTATAAGAGTGGATTTACTAGATGGTCAGAACATTACATTACAAGTGTTACCAAGGGGACTAGAAGATGAAACGAAAGCTTTATAAAAGTTCTAAAGAAATAGATTTAAGAAAGAACTTCGATAAGCTGCTATTTGGTGATGCTAACTCGATAGCACACAATCATCTAGTTCTTTTAAGGAAAAGAAAAAAAGATAGTCAAGGTCAAGATATAAAATGTACTTGCGTTAGTAATATAACTCAAGAAGCCAATGTAGAAACCAATTGTAACTTTTGCCTAGGTGAAGGTTTTATATGGAAAGAAACATTTCACAGGTGTTATTCAACTTTAATTGGTGCTGACGGTGGTAAAGCTAACAGAACTAAAAGGATAGAGCCTGGATTTATAAGAACAGATTATAAAATATTCTATTTTAAATTTGATACAAAAATTTCATATAAAGATAAAATTATTGAGTTACGACTTGATAATGAGGGTAAGCTAGAAGTACCATATCAAAGATTGACGATATATAAGCCTGAAACAATCCAAGAATACAGATCAGATTATGGTCGTGTTGAATATATTGCTGTTTATGCAAGAGAAGAAAGCTCAATAAGAGAAAATCAATGATGAAAATTGAAGACAAAAAGGCTCAAGAAATCATATTGAATTTTATTGATAGCGACAATAATGTTGCGCATTCTATGCACAGTAAAATTGAAGAAAAAGACTTAAATCCTTTTAAATTTAATTTAGATGATTTTTTACCTAATGAAAACCCTTTGGATTTAAATAAGTTTTTTGAACTTAGCTCTAGCATTATAGAAAATGCTCAAAAAAACATTAAAGAAAATTCTATAGTAAAACTAATTGAAGAATACCCACCAGAATCATTACATAGTTATGGTAACGAGGTGATAACTTTTAAAGTTGTTGAGCGTAAACCAGGAATGATGGATCGAAAAGGAAAATCTAGGCCTCAAAGAAAAGCTAAGTATAGCTATGAGTATTTAGACGAAAATCAACCCAACAAGGTAGTTACAGTAGAAACTAGGCCTGTAGACCATATCATTGAGTTTAACTGTTGGGCAGTTAATAATAAGTTAGCAAACAAAAGAGCTATTTGGCTTGAAAAATTACTAATAAATACTGCATTTGTTTTTGTAGAAAATGGTGCGGAAAGATTTTTTTGGAAAGAAAGAAAATCCGACACCTATATTACTGTAAATAATCAACGTATATTTTCTAGACCTGTACATTTTTTTCTTAGATTTAGAGAGTTTGATGCGAGAGCATATTCTACTTTAAGATCATTTTTTATTGAGAATCATATAATCAACAATAAAGATTAAGGAGCCTCTATGGTTACTAGATATAATAATTTAAGTGGAGTTGATGCAAACTACATTGACGGTAGTTTTGCAGCTATTACTCAAGCTTCGGGATCGCAAAGTGTTCTCGTAGCAGCAGGTGCTGAAAAAGGTCGTTCTAATACTCCTTTTTTAGTTCAGGATCTTGGAGTTGCTACAGCAGCTTTCGGTAAGGATTCTGACCTTGTAAAAGCTGTATCTCAACTTTCAGATAGTCAAGATTTAAACGTTTTTGCTATTCGTGTTGGTGGTAAGCAATCACATTTCATTATTGAAAAAGACATTCCAGATTCTGCTGAAAAGGAAATTCTTGTTAGAATTTCTCCAGTAGAGCGTGGTGCTAAAACAAACTTTGATGAAATTAAAGTAGCTTTTTTACCTTTTGCTGATGGTGATATCATTAGACAAAGAGTAGTTTTGTTTGATGCTTCTTCAGAGACTGTGCTTTTCGATAGTGAAGAAATTCTTTCTATTGATGATACTCAGTTTGAAGTAGAGTTAAATAATGATGTTGGTGAAATTCTTGTTTCAACAACAACTACTTTCACTGGAGGTGATTTAACTACTACAGCTAAATTCAAAGAGCTAGGTGGAAAAGATGCTAGAGGTGTCTATGTAATTTCAGAACTTAAAAGTTTAAAAGAGTTACTTGACGCAACAACAACAGCAGGTTTAAGTATAGAAAGAACTCCTGATGTAATTACTGCAGCAACAACAGCCTCCTACAATGCTTGTACAATCTCAAGTATTAATGGTAGCAGTGATATTAGCTCTAGTAAATGTGAAAGATTTGCTGCATTTGAATCTATGTATGCTGATGTTGAAGACGTTGCTGTAGACTTTATGCATTTTGATAAAGCTTATGTAGACTGTGACACTATTCCTGCATCAGGATTAAGTGCAGCTGAATTGCAAACTTGGGATCAACAATATTTAGGTACTGCTCATAAAGCTAATGTTAATGGTCAATGTTATGTAACTATGTTTGCTTCGCCTGATCCATTGTCAGCAAGCCATGTTGTTACTACAGGTGCAACTATTACTCATGGGAGTGGAGTAAAAGTAGAAATAATTCCACATGCTGAGTCCTTAGAGTTAGGTTTGCTTTTAACTCTAAACGACATTCGTTTTAGCACTGTAGATGCTACAGCTGCAACTCTTTCAAAAGAAGAGTTTATTGGAAGTGACGGTCGATTAAAAACAGTTATTAAATCTGATAGCTTCAACCATGCAGGACCTGTAAATTGTGGAATGTTTAGCGTAGGTATAGTTTCTCCTGCTACACTAAATGCTCCTGTACTAACTGCTTTAACTGCTGCAACATTTATGGATATTAAACCTCTATTTAGCCTTAATGGCGATGCTGCAGGCACCAATAGTATTGACAAAGCAGTGTTAACTCACTTTGATCTTACAGGAGAATTAATTCCTGATGAGGCTGTAGATCAATTAATGCAAGTTGTTGATGGTAAGTACAAGCTTGCAGATACCGCTTATGCTAGAGAAGTTAACTTTGGTCACCAAGCAGCTTCTATTGCTTACACATCTTCCACTGAGTATAAGTCAAGTATTGCTGTAGTAGGTACTACTAAACCTAGAGGTGGTCGTCGTCAACTTAATTCATGGGCAGGTACAGCTCCTACTTATGCATTAGATGTAAATGGTGATTTAGTTGTAGAAACTAATGGTACTAAATTTATGGGTAGCAAATACTTGTATGGTAATACTAGTTATCGTCTTAATGAAAGTGCTAACGGCTTAGCTTATGGTGGTTTTATCCAAACTACTAAAGGTTTTGGTATTGACAGTTCAGACGAGCTTAAAGACGAGAGAGACAATCCAGTAGATATTGGAAAGCACCTTCTTGTTGTAGGCGCACATGGTGTTGTGAATATTAATCAAAACGAATTTATCTCTACTAACTTGGGTGCAAAAGTAATTGAAAAGCTTGCAAGTCTTCCAATTAATGAGGAGCCTATTGGTCCTATTAATGGATTGCTGCCTGGTGTTTCAACAACAGGTGCAATTAATAGTCGTGCGTTGCTTAATGATATTGCTCTTGGCCGAGTTATTATGACTGGTACTGATGGTAGTATTGCTAACTTTAGAACTGCTGCATTGCCTTCAAGCGATTACACTCGTGTTTCTACTATTAGAGCAATGAACTTTGTTTTGGATGCAGTTCGTAGCGTTAGCCTTAAGTATCTTGGTAAAGCTTTCTCTGATACACAACTAGCTGCTCTTGATACTGAGCTTTTAGGTACTATGAGAGCGATTAAAGCTGAAGGTATTATCCAAGAAGGTACTGTTTCTGTTTCGGCTAGTAGACTTGATAGAATCAACGGTCGTTTAAATATGCGTGTTGAAATGGTACCACCTTTGAGTATTGAAGCAATTAGTATTGATCTAGTTGTAAGTGCTCCACAAGCTTAATTATAGGAGATTTTAATTATGTCAAGTTTAGATTATTCAAAGACATACTCTAGTTACTCTGGAGTAGATATCAAAGTTGTTGTTGGTGGTAAAGAGATGGGTTCTATGCAAGCTATTTCTTATGCTATTCAGCGTGAAAAAGCACCTATCTACGTTATGGGTTCTGTAGACCCTATCTCTTTTTCAAGAGGTAAGCGTGGTATTGCAGGTACTATGATTTCACTTATGCTAGATAAGCACTTTCTAGAGCATGATGGTCTTTCAGCAGTTAAAAAGCCTCTTTTAGATAAGGGTGAAATCTTTGCAAAGCCAGGCACAAAATTAGGCGAAAGTACATTAGGGAATGTTGAATCACAAGGAGCAGGAATAGTAGCTGGTGATGGTGCTAATGCCACTGTACCAACTTACAATGCTACAGGAAAGTTTGACGCTGATTATCAAACAGCTAATCCTTTTTATGTAGATCAAATTCTTCCATTTGATGTTTCTATTGTTGCTGTAAATGAATATGGTCAAAAAGCTACAATGCAACTATTTGGTTGTGAGATCTTGAATGAAGGTTCAGGTTTCTCAATTGATGATATTGTTGTAGAAAATCAAATGACTTATGTCTGTAGAACTATTTTACCTTGGACTAGTTCTGATTCCTCTACAAAAGCTAGTCGAAGAGGAACTAATGCTACTAACTAGTAGTTAAGTTTTAGTAAACACTTGTAGAATAAAATAAGATCTTTTAGTAAGCTAACAATAAAAACACGTTAGCTTACTAAAGGGTGTTTATATATGAGAATTATAATCGTTAGTCTTTTTTTAATGACTTTTGCTCTTTGCAAAGAAGTAAAAGCGCAACCGCAAAAAAATAATGTAAATACAAATGTAAACCCTATAAATGTTGACGTTAATGAAGGTAGTAGGGGGGTGAGTAGGAGTACTAGTTATAGAAGTGATGGTAATCGAGATCGTAAAAGCAATCCTAGGGATAGAGCTCATGTGGCTCTCAAGAAAAGAAGAGAAGATGATGAGTTTGAGAAAGAGTATCAGGAATATTTAAGGTTTGTAAATGATCACAACAAAAGAGTTGGCAATAAATTTGAACTTCCTGTATTAACAAAAGAACAGTACATAACAAACTATATATTCAGACCAGGAACTTTGCCTGCTACTGAATTATACTCAATCATTACAAACAATACTGTTTCTTCTTTAATAAGCAACAATCCCGATTTAAACTTAAGCGAGCTATATCGTCTTGCTGACAAAAAATATAATCTTAAAAAACCAGAAACAAAACCTTCTCCTAAAGCAATAGCGCCGAAAGCAAATTATAGGTATTCTTTTTCAGGATCAGACTGCAATGTATTTGCAAAAACTAATAATAACAGTCCGATACATTTAGATTCTGTAAGTACTGTATCTGTTTCCATATATGAAGCAAAAGCACCTGTTAGGAGACTAGGGTATTCTTCTCCTGTAGGGTTTACAGGTAATATAAGAACTGTTGCAGGCTCTATTATTTGTGTACTTAGAGATAATCATCCGTTAAGTGAGTTAATGGGTTATCCAAACAAACATAAAAAACATCGAGATGATAAAGATGAAGTTTTTAATAGCTCCAATTTTAATTCAGGGGCATTATTTCCATTTGATTTAATGTTAATGTATAAGAACGAAGTAGGTGATGCTTTAGGCTTTTCAATTTATAATGTTGAAATTATATCTGAAGGTATTGTTACTTCTACAAATGATATGATTACTGAAGTAGTATTACAGTTCCAAGCTACTCATATAGATCAAATAGAAAAGAAGAGTTAAGATGGCATACTACCCATATCAATATTTTTCAGGAGCTAATATACGTGTTGATTTAGGTGGAGGCAACTTAATTGAATGCGGTGGCATTTCTTTTAACACTACCGAATCTAATCAACCCGTATATGGTTATGCATCACATCTATACGATATGGTTTTGCCTGGTAGAAGAATAATACAAGGTAGTTTTGTAGTTAACTTTCATTTAGGTAATGACCAAAATCAAATATTAAAAGATTTATATCAAGCCGATAGTTTTTTAGATGCACCATTATTCAATATATTTATTGAAACTACAAATAGTTCAGGTTATGAAATAATTATTTATAATTCCTTTTTAACTTCAAGAGGTCAAAGTATACAAGTAAGTGAAAATGTATTATTAGAAGAATATTCATTTATTGCTAGAGATATTGAAGGACTTAATAAACAATGAGTTATAAAGGTAGTTTAATTAATGACAGGTATGTTCTTTTTGGTGCTCCCTTAAAAGGCAATGTAAAGGAAGTCATCAATAATGGTTGCCCTACAGGAAGTGACATTATAAGAAGTTTACCTGAGTCAGCATTCGTTCCTGTTGTAGAAGAAGTAACTGTTATAAAAGAAGAACCAAAAGTAGAAGTAAAGAAACGTAAAGATAGAATTAAACGTAAAAAAGAACTTGCTAAAAAAAAGAAAAAAGAAGAACTTAAAAAGCAAGCAGAGAAAAAAGAGCCAATTATTTTAAATAAAATTATCGAGGAAAAAACTATGAGTTTAGACCAAGAACTTGATTCCTTAATGGAAGAAGCAAAACCAAAACAAGCAGAACCAGTAGAAGAAGTACAACCTGAAGTTGTATCTCAAGAAGACTCTTCAGATAACATGAGAAGTCAAATATTAGGTTTTCTTGCTAAAGATCCAAACACTCCTTCATTGGACACTATTGATAGTTGGAAAGAGCAATTTGGTCAAAATGGTATTCATGTAATGAGTTTTGGTGACATGGATAATTACATCTACCACCACCTTACAAGAGGTGAGTGGAAGAAGATTAAAGAAGCTATGAAGCGTTTAAGAGATTCTGAGAACGCTGACGAGCTAGAAGAAAAACTAAAAGAAACAGTAGTAAGAAACTGTATCCTTTGGCCTGAGCCAAACAACGAATGGCTTGAAAACAGCAAAGCAGGAGTAGTAGATTCTCTTTATCAAATGATTCTGCTTAATTCTGGTTTCTTAACACCACAACAAGCAATGCTACTTACAACTCAACTATGAGGTAACAAATGGATTTAGTAAGAGTTCTTAAACAAGGTAAAGAGCTCTACAATATCGAATTTGAAACAGGCATTGAATATCAGTTTAGATTACTCTCTATGAGAGAGTTTAGACTTTTTGATAAGTTTTTAAAAGGAGGCGTTAAAGCGCCTCTTTTTATTTACGAAGAGATATTTAATCTATGTTTCTTAGGAGATGTTAGTTATTTACCTAAGACTACACCTATGGGGCATATACTAAGTGCAGGCGAACTTATATATTATATGTCGGGCGCACAAGATTCTAATCAAATACTTTTTGATATTGCTGCTCAAAGAAAAGAGAATCCTGGAGATTCTATTTTTGAACATATGAGAGCTGTAGTTATAAGTGCAATTCCAAGATATACTCTATTCGATATAGATAATTTAAGTGAAAAAGAATTTATAAAATGCTTTGTTATAGCAGAAAATATTCTTTCTAAAACTAATCCTAATTTCCAAAGATTAGATCTTAAAGAAATCTATGATAATTTAAACGGAACTAAAGAAGAAAAGAAACCTATTGTTCAAAAGGAAAATGTTGAACAATTAGAACAAGCATTAGGGCATTGGAAATTAGAAGAAGCCAGACAGCTTTTTGAGCAACAAGAACTAGAAAAGCAAAAGCTAAATAAAATATCTTTATCAAAAGAGGAATTAGCTGCTTTAGACAGGGCTAAAAAAGGAGACTAATCATGATAGGTGCTAAAAATGACAGTATATATTTTTCTGCAGCTCAAATGGAGCCGGAAATGCACCCTCTAATGCAGATGGGTATGTCATACGCACCTTACATGATGGTAGCAGGAGCAGGCTATCTTGCTATGAATAAGAAACTTCAAGGATCTAATATGACGATCTTTGATTTAGCTGCTATGCGTTTAAAAAC
>Ga0098049_1000094_pt1 | contig 31535 bp, 35 predicted proteins | sample 13BtaG_FD_92582 | JGI IMG/M metagenome (GOLD analysis project Ga0098049, IMG submission 92582) | Marine viral communities from the Subarctic Pacific Ocean - 13B_ETSP_OMZ_AT15268_CsCl metaG | ecosystem: Environmental > Aquatic > Marine > Oceanic | place: Subarctic Pacific Ocean | collected...
GTTTCTAATTGCTTTGAAGTTTGGGTCTTTTACCATCATATCCTCACACCATTCCCAAGTTCCATCGTTACTGAAATCATCAGCAACACATATTGTTGGTTCGGGCCCACCATTCTTTCTGATGGAATCATAAGACCACTTTAGGTATTTTAAATTGTTTCTACTCGGTTGAATGAAACTTATATCTTTTTTACTTATCATAACTTTAATCCTTCTTTAAATACTTCTTCACTGTATCTTTCTTTATATAGTTGTTTTGTTAATATACAATTTTCTTCATAAAAATCCAAATCATTCCACAACTTATTTACTAATTTTCTTGCTTTTTCTAAATCACCATTCTTTACTGATAGATTGGGGTGAAGTAGCCATTGAGTATCTAATTCCCCATAACCAACACAAGGAATACCTAAATAAGAACAATTAAGAGCGAATGTACCAGCGGCATGTGTTCTCATCATATGAATACCCATCTTACGTTTATTTAACTCTCTAATCCAATCACTCCATTGTAAATATGGTAATTGAGTTATTCCTAATTGTTGTTCGTTTGGTAGTGCTCTACCCATCTTTGGTTGATAGATTTCATCCGTAACTGAACTTGCTAACATAAATGAATCAAACCCACCATACCAACTAACCATATTACCACCAATCATAATACCACTTCTATCTTCAGTTGGTAACTCACCAACTGCATCTGATATCATTAGTGATGGTAACACTCTTACATCTTTGTGATTTGTCAATCCCTTATAGTATTTTCTATCTTGCTCATTGTGAGTAAAGATTATATCAGATTCTATTAGATTGTTGTAATAATGTATTTGCTGCTCTAAATCATAATCTTGGAATAACCAAAAAGGGCCCTCTTGCATCACACCTACATTTTTACAAAAGTTTTTAATATGTGATAGATTAACCAAATCAGGTCGTTTCTTAGGTATAATCACAATACCTAATTGATAGTATTGCTGTGGAGCATCATTGAGATTGTAATGGTCTGCATCTAAGGAACACATCCAAGCAAACTCAGTTCTCATATTTGGGTGTTTTCTATCAATCTTTCCATTGAACCCCATCTCTGTAAAAAATGCTATCTTCATTTGTATAATTCGTTATATGTTCGTTCCATCCAATAAGATACATGTCTATCATTTTGTGGAATTGCATTGAAGTGATATACCCAACCTGCATTTAAAAAATGTAATTCATCACTAAACCAAGAGTGATTAGGTATATGTAATAAATTCTTTTTAAATAAATCTTGCAGATTATATCCTTCAGATAATTTAGTTACTTCTATATTGTTTTTCTTCAACATAAAGTTTACCATAGTTTGGCCTGTACTTGCCTTTATGGTATCTCTGTAATGTTTTATTTCTTCACCTCTGTTTAGATATAAATCTTTTATCTCATCGAAGAATGGTTTATGTTTTTTGTTTACAACCACAAACCCAGTGTTAAAATAATCATATGGTTTTATCAATGGTTCATTTGGAAACATAGCTTTACCCCACTCTCTAACACTACGAGTTACCCACTCATAACAACCATTGTTTACAACTGCTGAATAGTTGTGATTTGTTTCTTCAAAGAAGTTCGGACAATCAGGATGAACTATAGTATCTGCATCTACAATTGCAATCTGGTCGTAATCAATCTCATTATGTTCTATGATATCAAACACCCATTCTCGTTGCATTATGATTGGGAATGTATCTGAATCCATAATTGGGTCAGTCCACTCTAAACAGATAACATCGTTCTTATCACACCAATTCTTCCAACTCTTTACTGAGTAGTGATATGGTGTACTTCTTCCGTTACCTAAATCAACGTTTGGTATGAATACTACATTTTTCACGATACTGCTCTTCCTTTCATCGCTTCCCAATCTCTATCTGTTCTAACATCATTGTTTTTACAATCAACTGCAGTTAGTATTCGTGGTTGTACATTTAAATCATGTGCTAATGATATCATTGCTTTCAAATCTTTAGGAAAACAATGTCCCCCATATCCAAAATCACCATCAGGACCTGGCACTGCCCAATGAGATTTACCTAATCTTTCATCGAAGGTTGCATATTCAATTACTTTATCATAATCTAATCTTAACTTATTACAAATCTGATAAATCTCATTTGCGAAACTAACCTTAGTTGCTAAGAATGTATTTGTTATATACTTAATCATTTCAGCATGAGTTGAACCTGTTTTGATAATATGAACGCCAGGAAATACTTTAGTGTAAATTCTTTTAATCTTTGTGGTAGTTGGACGTGGCCCACCTAATACTATTCTGTTTTGATTCTCAAAATCTTTAACTGCGTTTGCTTCTGTTAGAAACTCAGGATTAAATACAATACTGATGTTATCATATGCATCGTTTAACAATTCAGTAGTACCTGGAACTATAGTTGATTTAATTACTACAGAACTAGCTTTACCCAAATTAGATATAGCAGCTACTGCCTCTTCAACAATAGAAATATCACATTCACCATTTTGATTCATAGGTGTTGGTAAACAAACAAATACCACATCACACCCCATCGCTTCCTCTTCGGTTGAGTTACACTTATTACTATCTAAATCATAAGTTGATACTTTATAATAATTTTTAAACTTCTGATAAATTGCGTTACCAACAAATCCCTGTCCTATTATTCCTATTTTCTTCATCTTTGTATATCTTCTATTAATGTTTTTGGTTTTAATGTTGCATTGTGTTTTTTCATATCTTCTAATTTATCTAAATCGTAAACACTTTCTAAATCAATTAAACTATATTGTTCAAAGTAATTATCTTTTATAATGTTAATCGGAACAAAATCATAAAATACCTTATTTCGTTTCTGACAATTTCTTATCATTGTTCTATAAAAGTGAGATGGTATTTTATCGAAATCTGTTTCGTTTTCTGATAACATCGTACCAGCTAATGTAATATATCCTATTATATTCTTACCACCATCCTCTATTAGATGTGTTAATGCAGGTGCTAATCCATTTAAGAACCCACTATCTAATGCATCTTTAAAGTTCTGTAATCTACAATATTCAGGATGAAATATTTTTACATAGTAACCATCACCAGCATAAACTGCTCTACCTTGATTAACACCATCTGCGATTCTATTGTATTTATCCTTTACTAATGTAAGAGATTCTAAATCTAATTCCTTTACATTTATATGAGGTCTGAATGATGGTAACCCCCATTTGTACGTTATCTTATCGAATGGGAATCCCAAATCAGAACCTCTATCAAAGAATCGTTTGATACCATTCCAATCACTTTTATCTCTATCAGTATGTGTATTCTTTCTTGCAAAGTAGAATCGAGGTTCTAAGAACTTATAACCATCTATAGTGATACAGAAATTATCTAAGATATCATCATCACCATCTGCGCCAAAGTAATCAAACTTCTTTCTATTTGCATCAAATACATCAATACCTTGTGGAAATGATATGTTTTGGTTTCTTAATTTAGTTGAAATGATTATATCCAAATCATCATTATCTCGTATTCCCATAACAGTTAGAATCGAACTTTGGCATAAACAATAATCATCTCTATCAATCCCCATCTCATCTAACTTAGATAAATGTTTAAGTTTAGATGTTAGTTTAGTGGTTCTCATTATCCCATCTACCTTTCGAGGTGAATCGTAAATTTGAGATGTTTCCATATAAAATGGAATGTATCTCTCACCTCTAATCAATCTACCAACCATAGCAAGAGCTCGGTGGTAACTATGTTTTATAAAACCATTACTAAACTCTACAGGAGTTTCTTCTAAGTAATCTGATATCTCATCATCTTCCATTGGTTCTAATGAATCATAATATTCTTTTGTTAACTTATCCCATCCTATATCATGATGATTATCTACACCCTTTCTAAATCCCGCAATCATACAATTGTAATATTGAGAGTTTTCTGGTGTTAATTCAGGCATAGGAGCACTCTTCCAATATGTAACTAAATCTCTGATTGTTTTTAGTTTACCATTTAATGTTACAATTTGTTTACTGATACCACCATTGGCGATTTCCATATTCAAAAAGTAATCTAAATTTATTGGTGAATATATCATAATTATTTTCCTGTATGTTTACCCATACTCACAAAGTATTCATTACTTCGTGAATCACCTTCCAAATATACAAAATTAAATTGATTTTTCCAAGCAATATAATTAAAACTTAATTGGTCTCTTTTTGAATGATATTTCATTTCACTCCACCAATCTTCGTTGTGTTTAATAACATCTGAATTATTATGATTCCTAACCACTATGGGTGTTGTAGCTAAACCATTATTTTGTGGATATCCTTCATTGTGATACTTTTCCATCTGTTTATTTATAATGGATGGATTATCTTTATAATTCTTTATACCCTTATGTGGTTTTTTGTCCATATTCATCTTACCAAAATTTAATATTGCTCTAGCCTCATCGTAAATACAATTTCGTGCATCAAATACTTTCATATGGTCATATGTCTTACATGGGTTACCACTACATAGTGTTCTAATATCTGAATGTATTTTTATGTTACCATCAATCCATACACTCCAATCATACTCACTCAAATATCTATGTGGTAATGCTTTATACTTTCTTGCATTACGAGTAGGGTCTGTATAAAGTGGTGTTGATTTCCTAACTTCCCATGTATCGGATTTTATATCAGCATCTGTATAACAAATGTAATCAACTCCATCCATTTTTAATTGGTCATCTATGATATTATCATACCCACCAAATATTGATGTATAAACTGCTATTCTCATTTGTACAAATAGTTTTGTGATTTAACTATATTAGATTTTAGTTTGTTTTTAACAACACTAAATGTAGGTGCATAATTTGATATAGTATCATTAACCCCACATTGATTTCCTAAATTAAAAACTGCTTTAGATTTTATGTACATTTGTATTCTCATATCAACATGCCTTAAATCTAATGCTTTTTTGAATTTGAACCCACTATCTTTTTTAGAAGTCCAATAGAACATAGGTAAATCATATTCATCTAATTTGTTTTGTATCAAATCAACTGAATCGTTTTTGTATCTGTTAGCTATTAGTAATGTACCAAAGTTACCATCTGTATGTTCTTTGATTATTATATCACCTAATTCTTTTTCAGAATCACTCCAATATATTTCAGGCTCGATGCCATCAAAGTTATCAAATTGCCAGAACTTTAGAATCTGTTCTAACAATGGTACATCTTCTTTTGGAGTTTCATATAATCTATAATGGTCGTTGAATACTTCTCCTTTAAATTCATCAATGAATCCATCAACGTATGGGTTGTTATCAAATATAGTATGAACTACTTGAAATGGGTCATCCCACGAACTCCAATTTGATTCCATACTACCAAACATTTGTTTTAGTAATTTTGGTGAAGGAATCCATACCTTACAATCAGGATATTTCTCTTTTAACTTCTTTGGAAATGCTGATATGATTCCCCAATCACCCAACCCAAAACAAGTTCTTAGAATTATAAAGTTCTGCCCATCTAAGTACTCATCGGGTATATATGATGCATCGTTTAGTGGAAATCCTACATTTGGAACTTCACCTACATTATATATCTTATTATCCAATGTTCTATAAAATATCATATTATTGCTTCATTATGTACTGATTCAATTCATTGGATGTATCAACGGCTGTTGATATCTTACCTGAAAATAATGAATATTTACCAATCGATTCTTTCTTTACAATCGAAGGCCTGGCATCATCAAAATCTCTGTTTGCAAGTACAGTTCTTACAGTGTACATTGAACCAATGTGTTCCACCTCATCTATCCCAAAGAACTGCTTTAGAGATTCTTTGAACAATGGGAATTTTGTTACAGATGGATTCTTTACAACACCTTTGTTTAAGAGTTTATTGAGTTCACCACTAATTGCTGGATACTTACCAATATTTGTAGAATGGATTGCGTGTACAACGTTACCTACTACGTGATAATCCGTATTAGAATATGGGTCGATACAAGTGAATGGGCCATCCATAACAACAATACCTTTACCTTTGTATTTAGATGGTAACCTCACCACCGGCTTCTCACATACCTCAAATTGATATTCAGTATCACCACCAAACACCTCATTCAAATTTGAATATGTACAATTTACAACATAATCAAAATCTTTACTAAAATCACTACTATATGGTGTATTCAATCTTAAATCTACGTTGGAATCATTTAAGTGTTCATTACATTTCATATACAACGAAATTGGGTCAAATAACCCCTCATCTACTTCATATAATGCAGCTACATTAGTTGTAACTAAATCACTTTCAGTTTCTTTATAATGTAATCCACATTTCTTCATAAAGGATTCGTATTCAGAAGGTGATACTTTAGAACCCATTGATGCTATTGCATAATATTGTTCGGTATCAAATATCTCAACACCATCAAAGAATTTTGAAAATGTTTTTGTTCCTTCTTTAGATGTTAATGCCGTTTCTATACTACGTGGATAATGATATCCTCTATGTAATCTGTATTGATTTATGGAACTAGCATTTTGAAGTATATCATCATTTTTTTCAAATAGAGTTACATCTAAATTTTCACTTAATTTAAGTGCTGATGTGATTCCGAATATACCAGCACCTACTACTGCAACTTTGGGTTTAATTTTATGTAATCTATCTAATACTTTTTGTGATTCTAATGCTAATGAGTTATTGGCATGAAAATCAACACTACCATTAAACACATTTTCAAACATAGTATCCAATGGATTTAGATTAGTTCTGAAATCAAATGTGTAACCATTTACAGATGCTGTTTTTTCTTTTTTCTGATTAGTTCTATCATATGTAAAATGAACTTTACCTATTCTAAATGATTTGTGATTTACTCTATTAGTTTCAAAATTAATATCACCACTCAAATCATATCCCATTGATAATGCCATATAAATATCATGATATGTTAAAGCATTATATATAGTATCATTGAATGAACCATACTTATCCCAATTGAAATAAAGTGGTTCATTAGTAGTTTGTGGTTGTTGTGTTAGATTCCAAAACCCCTGTGTAAATCTAAAAACATCATCAACATAAATCTTTACATTGTTTTGTTCTGCTAACTCAAATAATTCCTTTGAATCAGAGTATGATAATGTCATTGGTTTTTCTACAAATACATTAATACCTTTTAAGATAAAATGTTTACATAATTCATAATGTGATTCTACACTAGTTGCTATAACAACCCAATCAACATCATAAGTTACTTTCATATCTTTACCAGTATGAAATTTGATATCAAACTTTTTAGATAGGGTTTTGAATATTTTTCTACCGAAGTAACCCCTTCCAACTATACCCACTCTAATCATAATGTATCGTAATATGCGTTTTGTTTCTCTTGTCTTTTAATTTCTTTTGGATGATACAATGCCAAATCTTCATCTATTGGTAGATGTGATATTGTTTTGAATCCTTCTAATACTTCATGTACTTTATTCTGCCATCTGATGTTTGGAGATTTCTTATACAATCTATATTGAAAATCAGGCCAATTAACCCAACCTTTCTCATCTACTCTCCATCCCCACTTTTGGATATGTTCATCAGTTAATCCTTCTACTGTGTTTACTCTTGGAACTAATACAACCTCAACAACTGTAGTGTTTCTTGTTAGAATCTCATGTAGATTTTCTATCAATACCTCATTTGGAATCTCATCTGCATCGATTTGAAATACCCAATCACCATTACACAAATCTGTAAGTTTGTTCTTCCAATTAGCAAAGTGTCCATCGAACTCTGAACCATGCCACTGGAATTCACCATTTACGGATTTTGCTCTTAGGAAATCTTCAACTGATTTAGAACCATTTTTAGAATCGTATAGAACTACGATTTCATCTTCATACCTTTTATGTTTCAAAAGGAATGGTATGAGTTTTTGTATTTCTACAAACTCATTACATACTGTAACTGCATAACTTATTTTCATAACGTTTTATTATTGATACTAATATACAAAAAAATGTTGAATTAAACAAACATTATAACGATTATTTTCAATCGTGTTCACTATCACAGCTAACTTACTGATTATCAGTTAGTTACGTTGTTATCTCTACGTTCCCTAGCTTCTTCTTCTATCTTTCTTCTCTTTTCTCTTGTATCAATCATATCAAACCTACCCCAATCGTAATTAACCGCCATAATAGAACTTAGTTCTAATAAATTAAATGTTCTATAAGCTGCTGTTAATTGTTTTTCAGTTTTAATTTCAGAAGTATAAAATGTTTTAGAGGCCTCATTAATTCTAATCTTAGGTAAATCTAATTTTTTTACCTTTGGAGATACTGATATGATTTCTTCATAGATTTCTGCGATTTCTAAAAACTTACCTGGTGGTATATTATCTAATGATAATCCATGCAGTTTACCTTTTGTTGTGTTTGGCCATTTAGGTTGTAATACAAAAATAAGATATGGTTTCAATACCTTATCTTTTCGTTGGTATTTACACTTAATCACCATACCCCGTTCAATTTTAGATTTACTAATTCCGGTCTGGTCTGATGTTTTTCTTAAATGTGTATTATAATATCCCACTATTTAACTTTCTTTAGTTTAGGTAAACTCACCTTTGGTGGTTCAACGTTCTTATTTACTTTTTTAAGTTTAGGTAGTGATAGCCCAACTGTTTGGGGTTTACTATCTGCATCTTTTAAATAAGTATCTAACAACTCTACCATTTTTTCAAATGTAAATCTTTCTTTTGTGTACTGTCTATGTTTACGTGATTTCTCTAAGTATGGTTTATAGTTCTTATAAATATCTTTCATAGTACCACCAGCTACTGAATAATCAATTGTAAACCATTGTGATTCTTTTAATAAGAACTTATCAGCTGCAGTTTTATGTACGTCATCCATCTTACCTGTAATACAAGAAACATAATCAGGATTTAAGAAATCCATATGACCACTCCATGCTGATACTACCATTGGTTTACCACTAATTGTTGCTTCCAATAAAGGTCTACCAAATCCCTCACCTCTCGTAAATGAAACATGCGCTTTCACCTTTGGGTGATTGTAAAGTGCATTCATTTCTTTATCCGTTAAATCAGAATGTAATAGATATATGTTTGGTAATCTACCATCTAATCTATTTCTAATATCTTTGATAATTTTTCTAATTCTATCTCTATCTGGTAATGATGTACCACCCGCACTCGTCTTTAGAATCAATGCTGGTAGGTTCTTCTTACCTTTGAACGCTTGTAAGAATGTCCAAATCAATCCACTTACATTTTTTCTATCTTGCTCAAAATCACCTTTTAACCAATGCCCTACGAATAAGAAACAAAATGATTCACTAATCTTAGATAATGTATCATTAATTCTTGGTTCTGATGGAGCTTTATTATCATATATTTTGGTATCATAACCTTCAAATAATACTTCAACAGGTTTTTCACATCTTAAAGTACCCACTACTTTTTTAGTTGATTCATCCTTTTTATCAAATACAGTATTTTCAGCACATTGTTTTCCAAAATTAGATGAGATAAGAACTTTATCCATACGATTCATACCCTCTAAACACTCAGGTGGCATTACAGTTGTTTCAACACCAGCAGTTACACCAATGTTATATTCACCTACAGGTTGAAATTCGTTTGGAACTGTAATCTGAATCCATACGTTTGGTTTTGCCTCATTACCTTGTGGAATTAGTATTCTATTTAATAAATCATCATCTTTACCAACTTTAAGAGCATCCATTGGAGTCTGACCCCATCTCTGAGATAGAATCTGAATATCCCAATCTGGTCTTGCTAATATCAGAGCTCTTACAAAATCTCTACTTCTTGAACCATACCCACTTCTAGTAGATATTGGACAACTAACTATACACGTTTTCTTTATACTTTCCATAATACTAATTCTGTTTTTGGTTTCCAATTCTTAAATACCCCATCAATTGCATCGATATATCTCTCACCCATATTCTTAGCACTCATACCAGCTTCTTTTGATTTCATCCACTCCGAACCTTCCAATCCACATTCAATCCTTCTATCTGGTGATGTATCATACCACTGTCTAATTGCTTTTGCCACATCCTCATAAGAACATCTATCATCGAAAATGTATGGTGTTGGTGGTGAACCTTGTAATGAACGATTAGATGGCCATACAGGATTTACCCAACTACCCCAACTTAAATTTTGTGGTAACTTTTTTCTATTATGTAATGAACCAATCTCAATGTATTCATCAGCAGTTATATATTTACCATCAATAGTAAAGTTACATTGGTCTTGTAATCCACCTGTAACATTAACAATTATTGGAGTTCCTGCATTTACTGCCTCACAACTCGCCAATCCAAAACCTTCGTTGGATGCAATATTTAGATTTACATCTGCTAAGTTATACAATGTATTTAATTCTTTTGTACTGAACTGATTATTGGTAAATTGTATATCGTAATCGGGACAAACATTTTCAATCACTTCTACAAGATTAGTTCCGTTTTCATCTACAGGTTGTGTATGTAATAATAATAAACAATTCTTAGCTTCATCTTTTGTTAGAGTATCACAAAATTCTTTGTATGCCAATATTACATCACCAGGACTTTTTCTTCTAATGTTACGATTATTCCATAGTAGAATAAAATCTTTATAAGTAGGAATCCCTAGTCTTTGTCTCATTCTCTGAATCTTTTCCTTACCATCAAGTGTATTGAAAATTGGTTTGAACTTCTCTGATACACCATGTGGTACATATTTCATCTGCCAATCATCATAGTGTTCACCATACTTCTCCATCACCCTCTTATTGATACCATATGTTTGTTTTGAGATACTCATAAGTAAATCACAACTTCCATAGAATGGAGCGTTCCACATCGGGTCTGGCAAATCATCCCAAATGTTTAGATATAATATTGGAACATGCTTACGAATCTCATCTTCCATAGCATACAACCATCCCCAAAAACGTGGGTCTGTAAAGTGTAATATAGCTTTCACATCTTCATTAATTAGAATCTGTCTAATTAAGTCTTGATTACCATATCCACTTTGGGGAATGATTCTAACAGATGCGTGGTCTATTCCCAATTCTTCATTTACATCATCAGATACATCGAAAAACTTACCCTCATCAGGATGTTTCACCGCTGCTCCAACTTGTAACCAATCATATTTATGTGCTGTATGGAGTACCATCTCCTTAGACATAGTAGCGATACCACTATGTAACCTTAAATCATCTGATAACAGAAGTATAAGAGGTTTCTTATTTTCTTTACTCATAACTTGTTTTCTTTTGTAATAAATATAATAATTAATTTATATAATTCACTTTTTTTCCAAATCTTACTAACAATTTTTCAAAGTGTTTTTGTTCCGATGGTTTAATACCACCAAAGTAAAAAAACTTATCTGCGTGTTTCACAACACAATCATACTGATGTAGCGTTTGGGTTGGATGAAATGGTTTGGAATAATATTCATCACTCATTCCACTATATAAGTTTCTAACTGTATGGGCTGGGTTATATTCTGTGTATCTAAATCCAAACTCTATTGCGTATTTTCTTATATATTTTTCACCACCATCTTTATTACCTCTCGTTATAATATTAACATCCGTTCCCATTTTCTCTTTGATGTTAAAAAGAAACTCTCTTAATTTTCTAACGTTCTCATACTTTGGTGAACTCAGTATTGCTACGTTCATTTTTTTGTTGTTTTTTAAGTTGCTTTTGTACCCGTTTCCAATATCTTTTTGTAAGACTTTTCTTAAACCAGTTCGGACCACCATTCCAAGCTCTTGCGATTTCTTCATATGTACTATTTTTATTGTGATAACCATTTACGATGTGAAACATTTCAATCGATTTGTCTCTGCTCCATCTATCCTCTAATGTATATTCTAAATCAGATTTCTGAATCTCTAATATACGATTTACTTCTCTAACCATAATAGGTCTGATTTGTAAACAACCTGCTGCTTTTTCTCCTTTATGATAAGCAGAATCATTACCCTCACTTTCTACCATAATCATCGCTTGAATCAATGGGTTAACATCTAAGGTATATGTTGGTTTTACGAATGTGGGTTCAACTACTTTCACCTCAATCTTAGTTGGTTCTAATGGTTCAACTGAAATTGGTTGTGTTTGTGTACCACCCATTCCAAATGAAACAGGTAGTAATAATAACATTAACTTTCTCATACTTTATGTCTATTTTCTTTGGGACAACTATCAAAATCGTTTTTGAATGGACACCACTTACAATTCTTATTGTTCTTACCTGCCATAGCTGGGAACTCTGAATCTGTTTTGTATGAACCATCCTCATTGAATGCGTTCCTAACAAAATCTTCGAAACTCTTAGTAATCTTATTTAAGGTAGGTTTACCACTAGCAGGTTCAAATGTTTGTACTCTCTTCTGAGCGAACATCATACCTTCCATCAACCTACGTTTTACGATAAAATATTTTGTACTGATTCTATCCAATGGATATCCGAATTGTTCTGATAGGAACTTCTTATACAACACCAATTGTGCTGTTTTGGTTTTATCAGCTTTTTGATATTTGTTCCACCCATTAGTAGATGTTTTGATATCCCAAATCTGTAGTTTGTTTTCGTATGTATCTTCGAATACTAAATCTAAGAATCCTCTCATATATACATTGTGAGAATCTAATGCTTTAGAGTATATTGGTAATTCAATAGCCACCAAATTCATATGACGGGTATTGAAGTAATCAACTCTATTCTTAGTAACCTCATTGAGTATAGCGATACCATCCTCTAAGAACTCTTCCATCTGAGATGAGTTACTGAATTCTACTCCAGTCTGTTCTCTCATCTTTTTGTATTCAGTAACCATATGTTCGTATAACATCTTACCTAAATCCAATTTAGCAGCCTCATCAATAGAGTTGTTGTACAATGTATCTAACCACTCTTGCAGAACTTCGTGCATAGCAGTACCAAATACCAAATGTATGGATGGGTCAAATGAACGATTACCATCCATATAATTCAACTTCCATTGATGTGGGCAGTTGGCATACATTGTATATTGAGAATATGATACCTTAACATCATTGGGTTGAGGTTCTTTGACCCCAAAGGTAAATACGTTACTTATCTTTGATTCTTTCATACAATTATATCTATTATTACAGTACTAATATACGAAAAATTACTGTATTTACCAAATTTTAATGTTATTAAATTGTTAATTTTTAACAATTATTTAGCCCACTTTTTTCTTTGGACTATTTGAGATATAATTCCATATACTGATAAATCTTCATAAGTATCTTGGATATTCTCACCAACCTCATCCGGCTGTCCTAATACAACTAATTGTTTTAATCGTTGTATTTTATCGTTTTTTCTGAACCATAATCCAACTAAGGATAATTTAATATCCTCATCAGATTCTAAATTAGTTCCAACTGAGATATTACCTGGTCCGTAGTTCCTTTGTTTCTTACAAAAGGTTACATACATCTCATCCAATATCTTTTTGAATTCCTTTGTAGTTTCAGGATACAATCTTTCACAATATTGAATTGCATTTTCTTCTTTGTTTTTGGTTATAGTACGTTCACCATTATGGACTACTTTCGATTTTGCTTCTCTTAGTATTTCTGCCATATTATTCTGTTATAGGTAAATCCAATACATCCTTTTTAAATGCGTCTTGTAGTTTTTCTACACCTGTTTTTAGGTCATCTATATTGTTACCAAAAACTTCTGTTGGATATTCACCATATCCTACAATTTTGTTTTCTACATTATATTGAACCTCATGTATTCCATACACATCAGTACCACTTTCATCTTTATACTTACAAACTCTGAAATTCCAATATGATGGGTCATTTTCAAAGTTTAAATCTAATTCTAATTGATTTGGGTTATCTGAACCCGTCATCATTGTTTCTAAATTTTCGCTCATTTTTTTAATAATTTTTTTGATTCTTTTTCCGTTAAACCATATTTCATTAGGATATTTATCACATCATCGTTTGATAGGATTTCTAAATAATCAGTAACCTCTCTTTGAGATACTCCATACCATTGTGATAGATACTCTAAACATTCTTTGTTATACTTACTCGATTTACTACCTTTGATGTATTTATCAAATGTTTTCTTTTTTGGTAAAAAATCCAAATATACTTTATATACATCTCTAGCTGATAGGAATCCGATTGTGTACTTTTGTAATATATTTACAATAGGTAACAAATCTAAATTCATACTCAACCATCTATTAATGATAAAAGGTGAGAAAGATTTCTTGTCCATATCCGATAGAGATGTCCAAGATTCTTTCTTCTCCTTTATACCACTCAGATGTTGAAAGATAGTCTTAGCTTTCACAGTATTTTCTGATTTCTTCGCCATTAAGGTAGTAATTCTTTAGGTAAAAACTTCTCCGATACATGCCCACACTCTGCACATCTAACTACAGGAATCGGTAACATTGATTTTTGCCCATTCGGTGATTGAACCGCTGGAACTTCTTTAAACATTGTTACTTCTTCCCAAAAGATAGAATCACAATTCTCACAACTAACTGTTGGAAGTTTTGTTGGGTCTAATTTCATTTGGGCTTGTGGTGGTTGTTGTGGGTTACCACCCATACCAATCACTCTTCCTTTACCTTTACCTTTTCCCATAATTACTTGTTCTCTTCTACTGATACTTTTCTGTAATCTGTTACTAATTTTTTGATTTCACCAATAGCTTTCCTAGCTCTACCTTTAGATGCTTTAGTTGTACCATTGTGTTCTGTTTCAAATTCTACAAATAAATCTTTTATCTGTTCGAATAATTGTTGTGATGTTGCCATAACGTTTTCCTTTTTTAAATTAATTATTGTTTTATATCGATTATTATTTCTAGCATCATAGCCATAATATTAATCTCCTTATCTACTACAGATGCATCTTTATACTGTCCATCTGCAATCTTCAGTATTGTATTACCCACTTTACCATTTGCGTAATCATCTACATTATCATACATAAATCTGTAAAATGGTGTAAAATCTTTAACCTTTGAATCAGCTATCACTTTTCTAACAGATGTAAAGATATCCTTTACACCCCCATTTGATTTAAGTAGTGTTAATACTTCATCCATATAGTTTGCTTGAATCGTTGATGTTTTATCAATCATTAGTTCACCCTTAATAACCTGTCGTTGTCCTGCATTTAGAACTCTACGAATATCAGGATATCCACTATTTACTAAGATTGCTAAATCACTCATTTCGTATTTAACTTCTTCTTTATCTAAGATATCCTTTAATCTCATAGCCACCTCTTTCTTAGATGGTGGTGTAATTCCAAATGTTTGACATCTACTCTGAATCGGGTCAATCACTTTCTCTACATAGTTACAAGTCAAAATAAACCTAGTAGTTTTTGAGAATGTTTCCATCAGATTACGAAGTGCTGCCTGTGCATTTGGTGTTAAGTAATCAGATTCATCTAATATAACCACTTTCCACTTACGGAATCCCATAGAAGATGCGAACCCTCTAATCTTATCCCTAACTGCATCTACTGAGTTTTCATCAGATGCATTAATGTACATAACATCACAATCAATTTGGTTTGTAATGATTTTAGCTAATGTGGTTTTACCCGTACCAGCTTGTCCATATAAGAGTAGATGGGGTACATCCTCATTCTCTATATAGATTTTTACTTTCTGTAAGATATGTTCATTACCAACATACCCTTCTAATGTATCGGGTCTGTATTTCTCAACCCACAATGTATTTTCTGTATTATTCATTATCTTCCGACTTCTTTTAAATATTTAGCTTTCATTTGTTCCCAACTCATACCAATAGCATCTATATAAAACAGATGTTCTGGTTTCAATCTACCTTCTGAATGTAGTTTAGTGTATCGTTTGATAGCCTTCTTCTTCCACCATCGATTAATATAATCAACACCTTCAGTAAACTTCTTTTTCATCACCAACTCATCCTCTTCAATCTCCTTACGAAGATACTCAGGTCCATTCTCATACATCATAGCGAGATATACACCTCTTTTAAAACCATGATGATACTCTGATTGTTTGATACCACATTCTTTGAATATCTGTCCAAGAATCTTTTGTTTGATACCACTCACAGGCCCACTTGCTACACCCATACTCTTACCATTACGGATTCTTTCATTCGTAATAGCAGTTTCGTACCACTCTGCTCTGTTTTCTTTAATCCATTGATGCCAAGGTTCATAGAACTTATCATCAGGTTTCAAAGATATTTTACCAGCGGATTCTCCGAGTGTTTTGAAATGTGGAATACCATTGTACTGAGAATGTATTCCATATAACGATGTTGTACCAACTGCGATTAGAGTTTGCCCATACTTTTCTTTCCAAAGGTTTCTAACTTCAGGAACAGTAGTCATCATAGCAACCAACTTCCCACCTAAAAAATTATATCCTAATGGCTGAGTACATACAATTGTAGATGCTATTGTAGTATGATTCAGTTTTCCATCTTTAAACTTATTATCCTTACTCCACCCAATGTAGTTATCTCTAACTGCCATTGATGTTACATCGGATGCTAATGAAATCTGTCCTAAGAGTTTACCACTCTTCCTATCTTTAACATTAATCTTAACGTTACGACCAGGATTAGCGGTAAATCCCATAGTGTGAATCATCTTTCTAACATAAGTCCACTTAGTAGATTCTTTGGGGTCATCTAAGATTTCAACATATGGTTCTAACTCTTCAATCTCTTTGATAGTTTGTTCCAAATTATTAATATCTTTCGGCATCCATTGTGTATCATACAATTCAGAAATCAAAGATTTATCTCTAATCATATTAGGTTCTTGCAACTCAACCCACTTTTTGTAAAGTGTTTGTTCTTCAACAGTCATTGCTGCAAGGTAATCCATATTTTCGATTAACTCTTTTCTCTGAGTATCGTAATCAAATACTGGTTTAGCCGGCTCTGTATCCCAAAAATTCATATACTTACTTTATCTCTACTAAGTAATACTTAGATGTTAAATTATCCTTCTCAAATTCGATGTTTGCTAATCCCTGCGATGAAATCTGTAGGTTAGCTGATTTAGAACCTCTATTAGCATTCAAAATCTCTTTCAAATATTTAGCTGAGAATGATATAGGTGATACATCTCCATCACATTTACATTCTACTTTCATAGAAATTCTGTTTGTGTTGATTGATGAGTACCCTAAGATAATCTCTCCCTTACCACCTTTACATTCGAATGTAAAAGTATCAGATTCACTAAGAGCTCCTTTAGATTTGATGAACTTAGATGTAAAATCATCATCTAATGTGATTTGTACATTCATCGGTGGAACTGCTTTCAAATCTGGTACTACAGGAATAACAGATAAATCTGCTAACATATAGTTTACAGAAGTTCCTTTATCAGAAAACTTAATATAAGATTCTGTTGAATCAACATCCATAGATGATTCTAATACTCCTAAGAGTGCTTTAAGTTGTGATGTTGTATAAACACCAAACTCACCATTTGGAAATTCTCCTTCTTTCGAAGTTACTTCCCCAAGTAATGTTTTATCATCTGAGATAAAACTTACCTTCATTTCTGAATCAGTAGAGGTAATCTTTACCGATTCTACTTCACCACCGAGATTATATCGGTTAATGAACTGTTCAAGACTTGCTTTCTTCATAAATTTTACTTATTATTAATTATTGTTACACAAATATACAAAAACTTTTTGAATTATCCAAATTAAAATCCAAAAAATTGTGATGCCTTAGCTAAATTCGGATTTGGTTTCTCCCAACTCATAGCTTTATAGAAATCATCTAACTTATTCTCTAACTCTTTTTGCCAAATTAAATCATAATCTATATGTTGTTCTACCAAATCCAAAATTTGTTTTGGGTCGTTATATCCCGTCAACCCAACGGAGTCTAATCCTAATGGATTAGGTTTCAAATACACCCACTTAATCTTATCACCATCTTTCATTGGTTCATATTTGTAAGCTGCTTTGAAATATTTTAATAGTTGATTGTAAGTAAGTGCTGCTTTAACATGCGCTGGTGTTCCTTTCATAAACTCTCCCAATGCTTGATTCTTAAATGTGTACTTACTCATACCTTTAACTGCTGAGTTCTTAGCTATATCGATAAAGTTTGTTTTTTCCATCTCATCTTTCTTTCTAAGAATATACTCATCAATTTTATCTTTACTCTCATCCTTTAGAATATCCATCAACACAGTACTCATAACTTCTTTAAAGTAAGTTGGGAATGATGAACGTTTTACATCCAACCCTTTTACATCTAACTTATCACAATCTACAGTATTATCATTGATAATCCATTGAGCGTATCGTTTCTTAGATACCCAAAACCCACCCTTAGCGATAGTTTCTTGTTTGATATCAAATCTATGTGAATGGATATTAAACATTTTTAATGCCATCGAATCATAAACTTTGTTGATATGTTTCTCAACTTCTTGCGCTACTTCCAAAATAGCTGGAATCATTTGTTCATCTGATGTTACATCAATTTTAGGATTACGAGCTTTTACCAAAGGAGCTGCTTCATAGAATACAGAATCAGTATCAACATATATGTTGTAATCCTTAGTTTCACCAATGTTTTTACTATAGTATTGATTAGCAATCATCTCAGTAGTTTTAATTACAGTTTGACCTGTAAGTGTTACTGCTTCTGCGTTATCAACATCATAGAATCTGAATGATGGTAATCCCAATACTCCGTAAAGGGAATTCAACATAATCTTTTGTACTAACTGTCTTTGAGCAAAAAACTTATACTTCTCATCATTACCAGCTTTACCAAACTTCTTCATTTGGTCTTTATACTCTACCCTTTTATCGAACCATACATTAAGTATCTCAGGTATAATACCAACTCTATCTTGCGAATACAACACCCCATTGGATGCTATCGATAGTTTCTGTTGTTCAATAAAGTTAACAAAGTTCTCTTTTGGCATTGATTTCGATTCTCTACCATTATCATCTACAATAGTGTAAGAATCCATCTCACTTTTCATATGTGATTCAGCAGTATAACCTTTTACCTTACCAATCTTAGTTTCAGGTGAGATATTGATACTCATAATGATTGATGGGTATAGTGATGTTAAATCCAAATCATAAACCCATTTGTAAAGACCTGGCTTTGGTTGTTTTACATATGCACCAGTAAACTTTTCTTCACCATCAGAACCATCGGCATTTTTACCCATACGTTGAGGTTTGTTGGGAGCTACCCTACCACTCCTTCTAAGGAATGTAAGAATAGCCCCTTCTAACCATTTCGATGAGAATAAGAAATCCTCATAGAAAACGTGGCCTGCATGACAGATTGCTCTAGCTAAATCAATGAATTGTAGTTTCCTATCCATATCCACTACCAACTCAACATCAACTAAGTTATACTCACAAAACTTCTCAATATCATCTCTGAATAATTGGTCAAGGTTTCCTTCATACTCAATCTTACCCCTACTCAACTCTTTTTGAGCTACTGTATCTAATCTGTAATTTGGAAGTTGGGTATATGTAAAGTTTTTATAAAGAGCGATGTAATCTAATGCAGATACTCCAGCGATTAGATATCTCTTACGATATTTGTTCCAATGAACTTTACCGATTGGTGATAATCTATTTGCTTGTTTAGTACCTAATACTCTCTTTAATCTATTGTAAAGATATGTAACATCAAAGAAATCAATATTCCATCCCGTAATAATAGTTGGTGAAATCTCTTCCCAAGCATTTAGAAATGCTACCAACATATCTTCTTCAGTTCTAAATGAACGAACCCTAGCTCCTTTGATAGTTTTGTTTATCTCTTCACCCTCACTTAGTACATATACATAATAATCATTGGTAGCTGAATCGTGGAATGCCACAGAAGTCATTGTGTTCTCAGCCTTATCTGTATCCGGCAATCCACTATTCATCTCAACCTCAATATCAAATGTCATTACAACATGCCCATCAGATACCTCATCGGAATCCCCATACTGGTCGATTAAGAAACGAGTCATTTCATTCACATCGGATTCGTATAGTTTGAGATTATCTTCGTTTTTCCAAAAGTTAATCTTCTTTAATCTATCTCCGTGAATTGATTCATGAGAACCATTACCATCCTTTACATAGGCATAATTTCTATATTTAGATGTGAAATAACCCTTTCTATCATCCCAACAATGGAAGATACCACCTTCTTTTTCATAATATACATTTTGATACATATAGTACTATTTAATTAATCCACTCATATCCAGATTTAGTCAATCTGATATTTGGATGTGTTCTTAATCTGTTTCTGTAGATATTAAATGGGATACCCTTTCCCCAATTTAGATAAGATAATAAATTAGCTTTGGATACACTTTTTACCTTTTTTATATACTCTACAATTCTCTTATAACCATCAGCATCTTCACCAACCATTTTTAATTTAGATTCTGCTTGAACAAAGTTTGGTGCATAGTGTTTTTTAACAATAGCTTCATATGAGTTCTTTTCACCTAAAATTCTACACTTCTCTGAATATTCGTTTCTTAAAGACGTATCATCCAATACATTGTTAATCATAGTTTGGAATTCCGTATCGGTTTTAAAATATAACCCAGCATCTTCACTATATAGTGAGTAATATTCAGCATCATAGAAAACATATGGAACACCCACCGCCATACCATCAGCTGCTGAATTAGCCCAACCTGTATGATGTGATTGACCACAAACACCAACCCAACACTTTGATAGTTCGGTAAAATACCCCTGTCTATCAAATTTATCATTATAGATATATTCTCTATCTTGTGTATCTGCTAAAGGCACCCACACTTTAAAATCTTTACGTTTCTTCCAAAGTTCATCCATTTGAAGTAAAAACCAATCATAACTTTTATATGAGTTAGCCCTATGATTAAACACAATAATCTTTGGGTCTGTTTGAGCTTCTTTTCTTGGCCCCTCTACATTATCCCATCCTCTTGGCATTGCTAGTATAATATCTTTAAGTTTCTCAATATCAGAATCTGGCAAACACAATTTAGCATTTTCAATAATTGTATCTTTAACTGCTTCTGAAGTTACTCCACAAGTGTTCATAGACATCAACCCAGCATAATGGTTTCTCAATAAGCTTGAATCATACTTTGTTGTTTTTGGAATTTCAATATATGGACTATATCCAAAGAATACAGGTCTTTGATTTGTTGTATTATAAAAGTGATTTTCTAAAAGTAAAGTATGTTCGGGTAGGTAACTATACACAAAATCCCAATCTTTTGTTTTATAATCAGTTACCTTCTTTATAGCGAATGTATCAAAGTGTTGGCGCATTTCATTTGGATAAGTAGGCCATTTGAATAAAACCTGTTCAACACTTTCATATTGAAAGCCAGGCATTATTTCTGGAGTTAATATAGTAAAATGTATATCAGGTCTAAGTTTGGTCAAATGTTTTAGGATATTTGACATTATGATATAAAAACTATCTTTATAAAAATCTTTCTGAAATGTGATGTTTGGATATATCAAACATCTAAACTTATATTCCTTTGATGCAGTTGGGTCTGTAAAAAACTTACTCATACTTTATTATTTATTTATACTTACTAATATACAAAAATTATTTATAACCACCAAATTATTTACCAAAAATTTATTTCATTAGATTCTTCTGGTGCATAGGTGGTATGGTGTACAATATCTGTATTGTAATCAGATGCTGTTTTAGGATAAGGTTTAGTTTCGTGTTTTAACCTTTTATATAAATCCTTTTTCTCTTTTTTATTCTGAGCTATAATTTGGATGTATCGATGCTTTGGTGGTTCTTCTCTTCTCCAAAACTCAGTATGTCCTTCTTTACCAATCTCTCTACGAAGATGTTCTAAATTACCACTACCCCATAGATTATAAACAGTTCTACTATGAATCCAATCATACGGGTCTTTGGATAGTGAGATACCCCAATTAGGCATAAGTGCTATATCAGTTGATAACCCCTGATATATCCAATTAGTTGCTTTGTAAATACCACCAACGTGTCCTTGTCCGTTATCAGCATATGATAATAATACTTTGATGTTTTTATCGTTATCTCTAATCCATTGGAATGTTTTACCCAATGCACAACTTTCAATATTAGAACCATACCCATCATCTAAGTATAAGCGAGTTAATTCTAATATATTATCTTTTGTTAATCCATCACATACTGATGTGGGTGCTTTTGCTCCGACTGGAAACCCATAGATTGCTACACCAATTAATTTCTGAGAATTACCGAATACATCAACTTCATCAGTTTGATAATATACACCCAATGCGTATCGACAAGATGTCCATGCGTGGGTATAATGTTTCTTTACGATTATATCTTTTGCTATTGATTTAGCTATTGGTGCTACACTAACTTTAGTGGAATCACAATAATGTTTACCTTCTTCTTTCAATTGGTTCTAATTTTTTAATTTCTAATTCTATTTCGTTTTCATTTTTTGGATATGGTAAAGTTGGATGTTTTAATGTTTTAAGTAACTTCCTTCTTTCACCACCCTTTGCAAGAATGTAAACATATCGATGTTTACGAGGTTCTTTACGAATCCAAAATGGTTTATCAATCTGTTGTTGGATTTTCTTTGGGTCGTTAGTACCATAATATGGAAATATCGTTCTCCCATGCTGCCATTCCCCATCTTCACTAAACTTAAAACTCCAACTATCGTTGAATCGTAACTTATCACCTTGATAAATCCAATTCGTTGCTTGATAGATAGTTCCGTTGTGCCCCTCTTTAGGGTCTGAGTATGATATCAATCCTTTGATATGTGGTGCGTTCTCTCTTAACCATTGAAAGGTTTTACCTAAGAACCAACTCTCTATATTTGAACCATAATCATCAAATACAAATACTCTAACTAATTCTAATACTTCAGTTCTATCTAATAAAGGTGTAATTGATTGACCACTCAATCTTCCGATTGGGTCTCCATAACAAGCAACACCAATAAGTTTTTCTGAAGTGTTGAAAAACTGATGTGAATCATCTTCAATATACAACCCAATAGCGTAAGATACCTTAGTCCATAGATGGGAATAGTGATTCTTTATCACTATATCTTTTGCTACGGATTTGGAAATCTTTCTTATTGATAATTTTGATGTATCACAATAATTCTTCCCTACTTCCTTCATTACTGATATTTATCGAAATCACCTACTAAGAGATGTGTCCACGTTTCATTCTTAACTATTCTACGGATGTTAGCAGGTGAAACTCCATTGTTTCTTGCCAACACTCTAACATTACGATGCCCTACTTTCCATAGTTTTCGTATTGTGTAAACTTGTTCTTCAGTTAATTTATGTTGTGGATGTGATTCACCTCTTAATGCCATACGCTTACGATTTCGTAACTTATTACTAATATACAACTTTTTTTTCAATTATCCAAATTTATTTTACTGCATTAATGTAATTTTGTTGTGGTTGAACACCAATAAATCGTTTAACTTCTGTAACACCGTCTACTAACACAACTGTTGGAATATTCCTAACTCCGTATTTTTGTGCTTTTTCATAATCTAAATCTACATCTATTTTTTCTACTTCAATATGAGATGATACCTCATTCATTATTGGTCCTAATGTTTTACACGGACCACACCATTGGGCTGAGAAATACAAATACTTCATTTTTTCTTACTCCTTTTAATTAAACAATCTAAACAACTATTTGATATTGGTAAACTGATTGGGATTTCCTTCCCACATCGTTTACATATCTTTTTAAAATTATTATCCATCACAACTTAAACAATCTGGGTCCATAGCTTGTTGAGCGATATCTCCCCTAAGAACTGATTCAGTTCTGGTATAATATAATGTTTTTACACCCTGCTTCCATGCTTCCATATGAACCGTATTCATCCACTTCGGAGTTGCCTCTGATGGGAATGCTAGGTTTAGTGAAACTGATTGGTCTATGTATTGTTGCCTAACACCAGCCTGTCTAACCAATTCTAATTGATTAATCTCTTTGAATGTTTTAAATACATCTTTTACCTTATCACACTTAGTAGTATCTATTTCACCATCTACCTTAGTTAGTTTACCATCACAATATACCCAATTATCTAATTCTTTGATATCTTGTACTGAACCACCATCTGCCATAATCTTATCCCAAGTATCTTTTGTATTGATACCTGCTTTTCTAAGTGCTTTTTCTAATTCTCTATTCTTTCTAATGAAAGTACCTTTTGCAGTTTGTTCGGTAAATACGTTTGCCGCCCAAGGTTCTATACCTGGTGAAACGTTACCTGCTAACTTAGAGTTGGATACAGTTGGAGCAACTGCTCTTAGGTGAGTATTTCTCATACCACTATCTTTACACCATAATGGTTCACCTAATTCCGCACCCATATCTCTACTTGCTCTTTCAGATTCAATCTTTAATTGTGAAAAGATTCTACGAGTTTCAAACTGAGCTGGTAGTGAATCAAATGGAATACCTTTTTGTTGTAAATATGTATGCCATCCTAATACACCTAATCCTAATGCTCTACCCTTTTCTGCTGAACGTACTGCGTTTTCGAATCCTCTCATATTCTTAGCTCTTTGTAAGAACTCTGATAAGATACCATCTAAGAACCAAGTTGCAGTATAGATTAAATCGGTATGTTTCCACTCATCGTACTTTGATAGATTAAGTGAAGATAAACAACAAACGAATGAATGTGATTCATCTGTATGTAATGTAATCTCAGAACAAATGTTAGTCATATGAACTTTCAATCCATTATCCTTATACATATCTGGGTTTGCTTTGTTGATGTTACCTTTGTACATCACATATGGTTCACCAGTTGCTTTACGTTTCTGAAGTACCTTACCCCATTTTCTACGAGCTTCTGAATCACCATCTTCTAACCTTCTCATAAACTTATCACCAACAACCACACATTGATGTAAATTCAAACATTGTCTGTTTACATCACCTTTAGGTTCTCTGATTTCAATCCACTCATCAAAATCATCATGTTCAATGTTGAGGTTAACTGATGCTGCCCCTCTTCGTACACTACCTTGATTGGTAGCTAGAATAGTAGAATCGTAAATCTTAGCGAATGGAACAACACCATCGGATGTTCCGTTTTGTGTAATATTAGAACCTGCTGGTCGAATCATATTCAAACCAACACCTACTCCACCACCATGCTTAGCGAGTAACATCATCTCTAAATTCTTAGTACCAATATCTTGGATTGAATCAGCTACATCGATTCCGAAACAACTGATTGGTAATCCTCTATCAGTACCAGTGTTTGATAAAACAGGTGTTGCTAGGTTTAACCAACCCTTCCAAATGTAATCGAAGAACTTTGTTGCCATTTGAGGTTTACCCAATCTTCGAGCAGCTGTAGTTGCTACTCTCCAATAAGCATCTTTAGGTTTTTCACCTTCCAATAAATACCCCTTTGATATTGTCTTAACGTAGATTTCTGTGTTTGCCCAAGATGGAAAATCTACGTCTATTTCCCAATCAAATTCAGCTCCAAAGTTTTTCATTCTTTTATAAACACTCCATTTTGAGTTTTCCCTTTTCTATCTTTAATTTCATTCCATGCAGCTTCTAAGCATTCTGAAGGATGTAATCCTAACTGCATTGATAAGATAATTAATGTAACGAAAGAATCTCCGATTCCATCTACTATCTCAGCTTTATCATCTTTAAGGAGAGCTCCGGCAGTTTCACCGACTTCTTCCAAAACTTTTAACATCTGCTTGGGGGCGTTATCTTTTACTAAGATACCTTTATCATCTGCCCATCCGATTACGTTTGTAATCAATTTATCAAAATCTGTCATAACTTATTTTTTTTTATTATTATTTTACCAAATATCGTTGAAATCTTCACCTTCGTTTGCCTTAGAGTAATCTGTAGGTCTTACTGCGAAGAAATCTGTATGTGTTGTTCCACCAGTTAAATGGTAGAACCAATCTAAATTAGATGCTTTGGTATCATCAAACTTAAATGTAGGTTCGTAACCTAATTCTTTTAATTTCTCATTACCTCTTTTAGAGATAAATTCTTTTAGATTATCGGATTTTAGATTTTCCAAATCACCTTGCTCAAATATCATATCAATGAACTTATGTTCCATCTCAATCATATACTTAGCTGCTTGATGTACATCATCTTTAACTTCACTATGAAGTTCTGGATATTCATTACACATCTCTCTAAATAACTGACATCCCATTTTAGAATGTAGTGATTCATCCCTTACACTCCATTTCATTTGCTGCCCAATTCCTTTCAGAAGATTTCTCATCTGAAAAGAATACAGGACTGCAAAACTACTATATAAAGATACACCTTCTGCAAATGCTGAGAATATCGCTAATGAACGGGCTACTTCTTTTCTCGCAATAGGATTCTTCTGTAAATCCTCGTGAGTCCAATCAGCAGAGGTAGCGGTTAGGAATTCAAATTTTTCTGCAATCGCAGGTTCGTGTAGGAAAGCCTCAAAATCTTCTAAACCTAATGATTCGTTTAGATATGAGTAAGCTGTGGCGTGTATTGTTTCTTGAGAACCAAACATCATCGCCATTTGTTTGATTTCGTGTTTAGGAAACCATTTGGTTACCATTGTTGTCCAATAATCAGATACAGCACATTCAGTTTGAGCAAATCCTAAAAGGATATTTCCAACCAAATGTTTCTCTGATTTATTCAGATTTTCGTTCCAATCTTTCAAATCACCTTGCATTGGTATCTCAGTATGTAACCAAAATGCTTGTGCTTGTTTTAACCACCCTTCGGTGTAATAAATTGGATATTCAAATGGTTTGAATGGTACTCTTTCTGTAAATAACTGTGTCATATTTTTGCCTTTTATTGTTTTAATTTCGTTCCGCTGGGTTATAATATATATGGTTTAAAAATCAATATCTTTATTCATTTCATTATATTTTTGTAACAAATTCTTTCTTACTAAAGTCTCCCCTTTGTTCATATCACCTTGTGTTTTTTTACCATCAATGGAGTCATCTGAGTATATATCAATCCTACCTGTACTCATATTAGCTTTTGAAGGTAAAGTCATTCCATCAGGTCCAAATCTATTTTTTATTACGTGCCATCTACCTGTACCTGCTAATTTATCCTCAATCTTCCTACTAAGTGATACTACAAAATCTGCAGTCATCAGTTTTGAGAATGAACCAGCTATAGAAGTACCAGTAATAACATCTGCTTCAGCTCCACTACGATTAATCTGAGATGCTGTAAATAACGGAACTTCGTATTCACCTGCAATACCTCTCAATCCTTCAACAATCTCTTCTAATTCTTCGTGTCGTTCTTTTCTACTATTACCTTTTAACAAATCAGCGTAATCTACTATAATCAAATCAGGAGTTTTACCTTGCAATTTAAGTTTATCCAAAGATGCTCTCATAGTATTCAATCCAGCAGATTTAGTTGGCCAATGTTTCACAACAATATCACCACTTAGTTTCTCTACTTGGTTTCGTACTTCATCTAATTCAAATTTAAGTTTAGGTACGGGTATTCCAGTCAATACTGAATCGTATCTCTGTCCTACATATCCCTCATTTAATTCTAATGTATAATGAATTACAGTCTTACCAGATTTAGCAGCTGCCATACCAACATTCACCAATGCCCAAGATTTACCAATACCCGGTGGAGCTGCAAATATTATCAATTCACCTTTACCAAAACCACCATCTACTAATTCATCTATAACAGGCCAACCACAAGGAATAACATCTCTAACAGTAGATTCGTATCTTTCAATAATGTTTTCTTTGTATTCGTGTCCAACATCAGTATCTTGTCCTGCTTTCATAGCATTATCAATCTTCGATTTAATTACATCGAATTTACCATCACTTAATAAATCTACTGATTCTAAGATAGCATTTTTGAAAGTTTGATTTTTACAGAACTCTAAAGATTGTTCTTTAACGTACTCTAAATCATCTGATTCTAAGCCATGCCAAACTTGCTTTAGGTTATCTACTATAGATTGTTTGAGAACATCTCTCTCAACCTTATCTACTTCGTTTTTAAACACATCTAATGTAGGTAGTTGTGAAAAGTTATCAAAGTGAGATAATGTTTTTGTTACTATCCACTCATTAGCATCTGAATCAAACATCTCAGGTTTAAGGATATCATACATTTGTTGTAAGAATATCCTATCTGATAATAGAGATGAGAGTATCTTTATCTGAAATGACGTACCAAATTTGTTTCCGAATTTATCCATATTGTACCAATATACGAATTTTTATTGTAACTACCAAATTATTTTCTGGTTTGTTTGGAATATTTATCCAAATCACCCCAAGTGTTTACCAACCACGTTTCTACATTCTTAAACGCAGTGTAAAGTTTATCAACCATAAACTCTTTTTTGAATCCAAAAGAATTTAACCCGTTGATTGGTGAATCAATGATATTTCGTACATTTGATGTAATCGCTGAACCCATTATTGGGTCTGATAACTGCATTAAATCGTAATTTAATTTCAAAGTATCGGTATGTTCCAATATTTTGTTTTTCAGTTTCTCATCATCCAATTGAGATACCCTTTCAAATAAGGTATCTAATGTTAATCCATCCGATTGAAGGAAATCTAATTTGTTTATTAGTGTTTTTGGTCCGATACCCCTTACGCCAGGAATATTATCGGATTTATCACCATCAAAAATTCTATAATATACTAAGTTTTTTGATGGAACTCCATATAACTCTTTTACATCCTCTTTGTGCATAAGTTTCTTCTTAGTTGGTAGATATACTGAAATTCTATCATCTACCAATTGTAAGAAATCCTTATCAGAGGAAATTATCATAACTTCTTTTTTAAATATATGTTTGGCAGCGTATGCCATAATATCATCTGCTTCAATGTAATCAATGTAACACAAATCAACAGGTAAGAACTCTAAGTATTTGATTAACGTATTAAAGTTACGTTTCATAGATTCTGCTTGGTCTTCTAAATCTTCATACCCAACCAATCTATTAACTTTAGTTAATCCTGTTCTACCTTCTTTGTATCCCTTATACATTTTCTTTCTACGTGTCGAACCACCCTTTCCATCAAAAACTACCAACACTCTAGTTGGTTTGTTCTTACGGATAAGAGCGCCGAGGGATAACAGACAACCTGTTACCCCACCGACGTGTTCTCCATCATCATTCAGAGTTGGAACTGCTCCAAAACATCTGATGAACAAATTCAATCCATCTACAATCATAACTTTATCATTAACATTCCTTTTGGGAGTTTCTGATAATTTATTAAACATTTCTTTGTAATTAGATTTCGTGTCCTTCATCTAGCTTTGTTGTATCTGTATTTGCATTCTCAGTTGCTTCTTTGTATCCTAAGATATATGCATCACAGATTTGTTTATACATTTGTTCCTTTACCTCTGGTCTATCTTCTAAGATTTTAGTAAAACCTTTTGCTTGGAATTTAATCTCTTCTCCAGTTGATTCATCAACCCAAGTATACCAAGCACCACTTACTGTTACCAACTTATATGTTTTCATAGTGTTTAACCACGAACCATATCTATCGATACCTCTATCAAAGTAGATTTCAAAATCAACTGCTCTTAGTGGTGGGCCCATTCTGTTCTTAATAACTTGAACTCTAGTCTTAATACCAACAGTCTGGTCAACACCCCCTACTTTAGAATTGAGTTTACCCATTTGTTTCATTCTCAATCTACAAGATGCGTGAAAACCTAATGCTTTTCCACCTGATGTAGTGTAAGGGTCTCCAAATGATACTCCCATTCTAACTCTAAGTTGATTTGTAAATACAACCAATATTCTCTCTCTACCAATAAGATTTGTAATCTTTCTCATTGCTTTTGAGATAATGATTGCTTTTTGAGTAGCATAACCAGCTTGGTCATAATCAGCTGCTAACTCTACTTTAGTTGTTGCTGCCGCTACAGAGTCAACTACTATTGTTACCAATCTATTATTATCGGATTTTCTAATTGATTCGATAATTGAATCCATAGCATCAAAGATATCTTCTACTGCTTCTAAAGGTACATAAAGTAACTTTTGAGTATCAACACCTAACGCTTCTAAGAATTCTTGATTGATTGCGTTCTCTGTATCGATATACACTGCTAAACCACCCTTCTTCTGAGTATTTGCTAATGTATGTGCTGATAACAGAGATTTACCACTCGCTTCTAGTCCCGTAACCTCAACAATCCTTCCAACAGGAAATCCACCATTTGGTCGATTCGATATAGCTAAATCTAACATATCATCTCCTGTAGACACCCACTCAGTTAAGTCGGTGGGTGTCTGTTCGGAGCCATCAAGGAAGTAAGCTACTTTCGATTGTCCTTTGAACTTTTTGTTCAGGTTATCTGCTAAAATCGATGATAATTCATCTCGATTTGTTTTAGCCATAGTAACTTAGTTTTTAATTATTGAATAAATCTTCAAATGCGTCTTTTACATCTGTATTAGTTGAATTACCTACAGCAGCCGGTGCTGGTGTTGGTTGAGTAGTGTTTTGAGTAGGTTGAGCTTCCTCTTCCTTATTATCTTCACCAACTGAACCAGTTTCCATCCAAGTTTCCAATAATCCCTTCATATCATCATATGTATATTTCTTAAACATATTAGGAAGTTCAATTTGGTCTTTTACCAATTCTAAAACACTTTTATCTTCAGTAATTGGAGTTTGGTTCGGTTTAACTCTGATATAAGTTTCAGGATAGTTTTTCCCTAACTCTTTAGCAGTTTTAAACTCAACAGTGATATCTCTACCATTTGTTGGGTCTGTTAAATCACCATAATCTGGGTCTGCAAAGAAAGCAAGTAGTTCTTGATACACAGTTTTACCAAATCCCCAAAATTTGATTCCTTCAGATTCTTCACCTCTTACTAATACAGGAACATAAGTTCTCATTTTAGGAGTAAGTTGTTTTGAAAGATTCCAATCGTTTCTATCACCAGTCGATTTCAATTGGTCAGCGAACTCCACTAATGGGTCTGCCTCACCATGTGTTTGAGGTGAAAGAATATTCTTACCACCAAAGTTGTAGTGGAAAAATAGTTCGATAAATGGATTTGATGGATTGTGAACGTAAGGAACGATTCTTACTTGTTGTTTACCAGGTTTTGGTTTCCACAAATTGTCAGTTTTTGTAGTTTTCGTCTGTAAACTGTCCAGACGGTTTCGGATTGCATTTAAGTCAATTGCCATAATTTACCTTTTTTTAGTTATTATTAATTATTATTTAAACAAATATACGAAAGTTTTTTCAAACTTCCAAATTATATTTCACTTTTTATTTCAACACCACTATTTAA
>Ga0098049_1000096_pt1 | contig 31242 bp, 37 predicted proteins | sample 13BtaG_FD_92582 | JGI IMG/M metagenome (GOLD analysis project Ga0098049, IMG submission 92582) | Marine viral communities from the Subarctic Pacific Ocean - 13B_ETSP_OMZ_AT15268_CsCl metaG | ecosystem: Environmental > Aquatic > Marine > Oceanic | place: Subarctic Pacific Ocean | collected...
CATCTTTCCTGCCCCAATTCAGTAGCTCCATAATGCCCCCCGCGCCACCTAGGAGTGTGGATAGTTCACTAGGCTCAGAATACGAAAAACTTTGGGCTGCAAGAGGCAATCCTTGGAGAAGCGACTGCATGTATTGTGTCTGCTTGTAAGGAAACTCACGTTCTTCCTCAAACTGCAGGTAATCTGCGGCGATACCTTCCTGTTCTATATCCCGCATCTCACGCCCTGCCTGCGATTGGGCGTCCAATACCCCAATTCCATACTCTAGGGCACGGTCTCGGGCAGTTTGGGCGCGGTCCTGTTCTAAGTTGAACTGTTCTGCTGCACGAGAATAAGCATCCCGGTACCCCTCGCCAGTTACCCCAGCCATCTTGTCGAGCATGGCCCTAGTCAACTCTACGTCTGCCAGCGCCTGTCGAGACCCCCCATAGGCTCCAGCTTGGGCTAACTTGGCGTTCTGTGCGGTACGCGCAATATCGGTCTGCCGCCGAAGCTCATCCAATTGCGGGTTCAGAGCCTGCTGGATGTAGGGGTTCATAAAAGTTTGTGCAGTGCCATCAGCCGTAAATGACTGAGGCTGGTAGGGCTGTAGGGCAGCACCTGATGCATCCGTGGGGACCCCTAAAGCTGCAATACCTGTAGCAGCCTGCTGCTGTAGCGCCGAAGGGCCAGCCGTAAGCGGTCCGGTATAGGCTTGGTAGGGCATATCCCCCAAAGCCTGCCCTCTACCCAATATGTCAGTGACATACGGCCCCGCCCAACTAGACAGGGAAGATTCTGATCCGGTGTGTTGCCCTACATTAGGATCGGGACCTAAACCTACACCACTACCCGCTGTTTGTTTCGGGTCTACCCCAGTTCCAGTTGCAATTCCAGTAGCCATAGAAATATACCTTTACGCAGGTAACGCTTTACGCGGGTTAATCTGTTTACCTTGGGCGGATCTGCCCGTACGTTGTTGCCGTACACGAGCCATCATTTCGTCAAGGGTTTTTGCCCCAGCATTGGAGTTTCCATTACCAAGGTGACTGACAACATCAGCAGGTACAACAAACTCCCCATCACTTAATGCAGCGGGTTGATTGTTGTTAATCGTTGCCGGAACTGCATCGGCCATACCATCGGAATTTCCACCGAGATACCGACCTTGAGCAAGTGCGACTATACCCCCATGACGCATAGTAGACACGGGGGGTGGCCTAGACTGTCTGGCAGGATTTGCAAGGTTGAATTTGCGTAGCTCTTCCGCTTGTGCGATGGCTTGTTGATTAGCAGCGGCAATACCGGGAGCTTTAGCGTACTGAATATCAGAAAAATATCTTTGCCCAGAACTACCGGGACGCCGATTTGGGTCGTACGCATAAGTTTGGGTAACAGGTGCAGCCATTGGCGACTCTGCAGTTCCTGCCAGCCCTGCGACACCCGCCCCGCCCCCCATAGGAACACCCTGACGCACAGCCGTATATTTAGGTATCCCGCCTTGGTAGCCAACAGGGCGAATATCGGGGTCCAACATACCTTGGTTGTCCAGTAACTTAGATATTCCTGCACCAAGCAGTGTGCTACCTAGGTCGGTATCCGCAAAAGCCTTACCGCCGTCCAACATCTTAGCGAACCAACTTCTATCATCTTTTTTATCTTCATCCGCCTGAGGGTCGTTAAATAACATCATAGTCGTTTCTAACCTCTACCTCTGGGGCCAACTAGCCCTAGTAGTTGATCTGTTGTGGCACCTAATTGAGTAGCAAGGGATCTGCCTTGGGGGTCAGTTCCATAAGGACTGGCAAACAGCCCTGCTTGCTGGGGAGTAGCAAAAATACTACCAAAGTCGTATAGGTAATCAATATTCGTTGGGGGTGGCGTAGTAACAGACACTTCTCGCCTCATCGAAGCAGGGTCCGACAAGACATCCATAAGGAGGTTTTCCTTCTGTTCCTGCTGAAGCTGCCTGTTAAAGTCAGTCTGTAAGTCGATTTTAGTTTCAGTTAGCGCATCAAGTTCTCTTTGGGTATTAGCATCTATCGCTGCGTAAATACCTGTGGGCCCCGCAAACGGAGATGTAGTAGCTACATCAACTGGGCGTCCGGCAAGCAGATCATCCAGCATCTGCTGGTCTTCAATAGTGATCTGGCCGTCCCCGGTGACATCGTACAGCGCAAGCTGGTTCTCTGTTAGAACTTTATTCTGCGCTATGACATCAGCAACGAAATCAATATCCGTTGCGGTTACATCCTGTCGGGGCTTACCTACTAGATCCGCGACTGCATCAATATCGCTCGCTAAAGCCGCTTCGGTACCTGTTAAAGATTCTCCAAGAGTAGTCTCAGCGAGGTCTATCCTCTCAAGGACTTCCTCAATAGATATATCTAGGTCAACCGAAAGGTCAGATAAGGCGGATTCAATAGCCGCGTCACGTTGCATCCCCGCTTCTTCTTTAGCAGCGATGTCCGCAAACAACCCGGTAGGATCAACAGACTCATCGACATTGGGGGTAGAAGGGTCGTCATCCCGCCCCGGCGTACCCAGTACATCCGCAACGTCTGCAACGTCTTTTGTAACACCTGCTATATCTGCAGCTACGTCTGCAGCCAGACCACCTATGATGTTAGTAAGGGTGTCTGCAGTTGTATTTAAATCTCCAGCTAGTGTAGCTATAGCTTCGTCGGTGCTTAGCCCTTGATCTTGTATTAGCTCAGTTAACCGGGCCTCGACTCCATCTATATCAGTACCGAGATCAGCCAGACCTGCTTCTAGGTTTTTTATATTTGCAGCTACGTCTGTAGCCAAATCACCTACAAGATTAGTAAGGTTGTCTGCAGTTGTATCTAAATCTCCAGCTAGTGTAGCTATAGCTTCGTCGGTGCTTAGCCCTTGATCTTGTATTAGCTTAGTTAGCTCAGTCTCAACCTCACTTACGCTAGTCCCGAGATCAGCCAGACTTGTTTCAAGGCTTGCTATATCTGCAGCTACGTCTGTAGCTAAATCACCTACAAGATTAGTAAGGTTGGTCTCGGTTGTACCTAGTTCTGCAGCTAGATCAGCTACAGCTTTATCGACATCACCGTCGTTAGCGTTGATTAGCGTAGTTAACCGAGTCTCAACACTGGATATATCAGTCCCTAACTCAGCCAGACTTGTTGTCAGACCCGCTATATCTGTAGCTACTTTTGTAGCCAGATTACCTATGGTGTTAGAAAGGTTGGTCTCGGTTGTACCTAGCTCTGCAGCTAGATCAGCTACAGCTTGATCGACATCACCGTCGTTAGCGTTGATTAACGTAGTTAACCGAGTCTCAACACTGGATATATCAGTCCCTAACTCAGCCAGACTTGTTTCAAGATCTGCACCGAGAGATACGTCTGCGGCTACGCTTGAGGCCCAGTCACCTATAAGGCCGGTAAGGCCCTCCGGACTTACTTCTAACTTATCAGCCAGAGTACTTAAAGCGTCCTCTAGATCCCCACCGTTATCAGTGAGTGACGCAACTAAATCAGCCCTAGCTTCTTCTAAGCTACTCCCTAGCTCAGCCAGTGCATACGACGCTCCCATGTAGCGGAAGGGGGCTTCTTCATCGTCAACCTCTTCGTCTAGGTCAACCTCTTCGTCAACCTCTTCGTCTAGGTCAACCTCTTCGTCAACCTCTTCGTCAACCTCTTCGTCTAGGTCAACTTCATCGTCTAGGTCAACCTCATCGTCTTCTTCTTCGTCATCTTCAGATAAAGGTGGGCCTTCTGTTTGACCACTGGTGCCAGTCATGGGGGCGGTAAAACCTGTACCCTCGTCATCTGCAACGTCAAGATCCAAATCAATGGAGCCTTCACCAGTAATACCTGAGCCACCTAGAGAAATTGCATCGTCACCCTCTTCGTCTAGGTCAACCTCTTCGTCTAGGTCAACCTCTTCGTCTAGGTCAACCTCTTCGTCAACCTCTTCGTCTAGGTCAACCTCATCGTCTACGGCTTCTTTATCGATAATGGCATCGATTTCTCCGTTTAAATTTTCGGGCGGTTCACTGACAAGGTTGTTTATGTCCCCAACAGTAAACGCGCTATACGCAGACTCTCCGTCTTCAGCAGCCCGGTCGGCTATAGCGTCTCTTACATCTGCCGTAGTCGTTATTTCATCTTGGGCAACAGTGCCTAGGATGTTATTGATTAATGTAGTAGCGGTTATACCTGCGCTATTTAACGCCGCTGCGGCATTGTCATACAGTGTTGTAAACGCTGTTGGAAGGCTTCCGTCTGCTACATAAGCATCATAGGCGGATTCAAAATTGTCTAATATGTCTCGTACGTCTTCGTCGGTAGCAATAATCAGGTTAGAGGCTAGATCACCGGTTTGTGACAACCCGTATATCGAACCGGTTGTACCGCCTCCAGCGAGGAACGCCATTACAACAGCGCCAGAAACATCGCCTGTAACATCAATATTAGGGTCTAACAAGGCCAACTGCCCACTTACATAATTGGCAACAAGTCCCTCCTCAACAGACTCGGTAGCACCTTCCTTAAAGAATATCGAAGTTCCTTCCCCTACCCGGTCTACCAACGCATCGATGCTACGCCCAAGCAAAGTAACGCTATCCCCAGCGATATCCCCTGTTAAAGGGTTGTATTCCGGGGCATCTGGCAAATTCCGCCCGAATATGTTTTGTTCTAAAGCATCTCCCCCAACCTTGTTTAGCGCAAGAACAGCGGTCGCCTGAAGCAGGCCAGCGTTCCAACTAATATTGGTCGCATAGGCGCGAGCTTCCTCCTCTCCCAGCCCAGAACGAAGCGCCACATCTAGGGCTTGTTCGTAGGCCCCGCCAGCAGCCGATCCAAAACTTTCAGCTACGTCGGACATAAGAGCGGCGTTTAGCGATACATTTCCTGCAAGAAGCTCAGCTACCTCATCACTACGCCCAACTATTTTAGCAGCGCCCTTAGCTGCTACCCCTGCGGCCCCGCCAATTAGGAGGGGAACAAGTTCTTGAGAAAGTTCTACACCTATGTACTCAGCGAGAAACATTGTGGGGTGGTCTTCTATAGCCCCGAAAAGCCCCTCAATAACTTCAAGAGAACGCTCCGTTGTGGACATAGCATCCCGTGCGGCTATCGCTGCTGCTGTAGCTTGTTCTACGGTGAACCCGGCAGCTATGTTTGCTTCATAAGTATCACGGTAAGTCTTCCCCTCTATCGCGGCGGATACCCGTCCGTCAAAGGCTTCTTTATCGGCTGTGTACTCTTCTGTGAGTCCACCTTCCCCTATTGCAGCAAGATCTTGAGCAAACCGAGTGAACGCGCTCTCTTCAATTTCCCCGAGTCGCCAGCTATCACTACCTACAGGCTCAATAGAGCTAATAAAATCGTACGTGGTGCCGAATGCTTCAAAAACACCACCTATACCCCTAAAGGTATTAGCCATAATGTTCTGTACGTTGGTGTTATCCAACGTAAACGTAGCGTCGAAAATCTCGCTACGGGCTTCAAACTCCCACTCGTCACTGTTTACGAAGTAGTCCATGACGTTGCTTAATTGGTCAACGAGGGACTGATCCATATCTAGGAGTTCTGCAACCTCCTCCCCGTCGCCTTGAGAAGCCGCAGCCATAAATACAAGCGCACTATCTTCAGGACTAAGGGATTCCCGTAGATTCTCGGAAAAATCTACGATACGGGTAGAAGTTGTGGGGTCACCGTTAGCATCGAAAGTTGTTATTTCTTCCTTAAAAACCCCCGGACTAACCATCGTACGTATGACAGTCTCTCGACCATTCATCCCGTTGTACCGCTCTTCGTATTCCGATAGCTGTATTAAACTTCCATCTGGCCCTCTGCCTACCGGAAGATTTAGTAGATCTATAGGAGTAGCCGAAACGATACCGGCCCAATCAACTGGAGCGTCTTCTGAATCCTGTATCTCGGCTGCAAATATGCTGGCAGATTCACCGGGAGGAAGATTGTCCCCTGCTTCGGTGATAATCTCGTTCCAAGCCGCTAAGAAGTCTTCCTGTACAGAAGGGTCAATCTGATCGGCAGAGAAAGAACTATTTACCTGTGCAATAGCTCCAAGAATATCGGTTCCGGTCCCATTCTCCGCTACAAACTTATCCCACAGTGCTCCTAAAGCCTGTTGCGCGTGTGCAGAAGGACTTCCCCCTCTAAGTTTGAATGCATCTTTATCGGTAGCACTTAAAACATTGTTTACAAGTGTGTTCCAATTTTTGTGCAATCTACGTTGGAAGTCTTCTATATTAGTAACAGGGCTATTATGTACATTTTCCAAATAATGTTGGGCGACTTGCGACTCACTAAGAGCTTCCCCAAGTTTATTTAGATAAGCATATTCTGCTGCGTTAAAATTAGGATCTAGCGCAATAGCAAAAGCAGTACCTATTTCTTCTTCCTGCGCTATAAGAGCCTCATCGAGGTTTTCGCTACTGTTGTTTAGGTTTTCCAAAGAATCTTTGTACTCACCCAGAGCAAGGTCATACTCCTTAACTAACGGATCTGCATCTGCAGCGGTAACAGACTCTAGTGCAGCTTGATACGCATCTAGGTCGGTATCTATGTCTGCAGCAAGTTCCGCAGTAAGTTTGTTTATTTCATCTATCAGCCCTTGTAGATGCATGTCGCCACCACCCTCATCATGAAGGCGAGTTAGCTCCCGTATCCGCTCTATCTGCGGCATCCACTTGTCACGTAGCGTCTGTAATGTTTCGGAGTCCTCTTCGTAATTAGGGTACTTGTCTTTCCATTCCTGATAGAGTCCGTCTGATCTGGCAGCTAGTGCTTCAGTTTCTCCGTAATCTCCGGAAAATTTATCTAAAATATTTCCGAAAGAAACTCCAAAATCAGTCTCATCTAATAAATCATGGAACTCCTTTGTGGTGTAGGCTTTGAAAGTGTTGTATGCAGCCCTACCCGCTGCTTCCCCACCTTCCCCACTTAAAATACTTCCTACAACACGTTGTGAAGCTGCGGCTATGTAGGCTAATTTCCTAGGGTCCTCTAAATCGATACCTAAATGCCCTGCTACCCCTTGTATAAATTGCGTAGTTATAAGGCTACGGCTAATAGCACGGTTAATAATGTCTGAATTAACATCCTCACCAGTCAACGCAGCCGCTAAAGAAGTCCCTATTACATTCTGTACTGCACTAGGCAGAAGTCTAGTTCCGGTTACCTCCCCGTTTTCGTTGACAATATCTATTTCCCAGTCTAGTCGGTCTGCAATGACGCCCGTCGCTGCATCTATAGCCGGTGCGAGCCCCCCTCTAAGAAAGGCTTCAAGAGGATCTTCCCCGTATATGACCGCATTAGTAGCTCCCTCTGCTCCACCAGCAATCATATCGGCAACAAGCTGGCTACCAACTTTGTCCCCTACGGCTTCTCCGACAAAATCTCCTACCTCACCCCCAACTTTAGCGGACACATAGGATATTGCGGTGGCCTTCAGAGCATCCCCCAGTGAACCTCCCGCACGGTAGGTCTCCACTCCATCTATCAAAGGGAGAGCCCATAACTGCCCAGTCGCGATTGCGGCTATCCTGAGAGTGGCTGCTAAAGGGTCCTCAAAGAACCCATGCGCGAAATCGTCTACCCACCGCCCCACCGGCCTTATAATGTCGTTTACAACAAAATCACCGATGTCTTCAACACGATCAACTACCCAGTCAACCGCACCTTCGACTATATCGAATACTTTCTTACTGAAGCGTTCTACAGCGGCCATCTATCTATTCCGAAGTAACGGTCCCATGAGGGGCTTCTTACCCAAGTGGATATACACGACATACTCATCCGTACCCTTAACCTTACCTATACTGAATAAGGTGTCAGAGTTTTGCTGCTGCGCCCTACGGTCAAACAACTTAAACGCATTCAGGAACACGGGGGTACGAAACGTAGTCATATAGTGCGTGATCTTTCTCTTCTGTAGGTAAGTAAAGTACTTGAACCCATTCAGAATGAAGTTACGCCCTGTATCTACGTTAAACGCACGCCCGACCATCTTGCGCTTGTTCTTACCCTTCCCCTTGTGCCCTATAAAGACCGTATTACCGATCTGCACTGCATCAGTGCCGGGTATCGTCATCTCAGAGGCAATAAATGCTAGGTACTGGTCGGGGGAATACTGATCCGTGGTCTGCTTATCGTTACTAGCAGCCATACCGAGGATCACAGGCCCCTCCAAAAGTCGTTCTTTGCTGTTCACTATCTGCATACTAAGACGCCGGAAGGAACAGCGCGGCAGAGTAAATGTTACCCATGCCAGCAGCTAGACTGAGGAAAGGCCCAGCCGGGACCTCTGCGCTTTCCGAAAGGAACACAGGGTCGTAGGCCGTACGGTTAAGTATTTTGGGCACGTAGTTACGCTTCATGTCGTCCAACAGTAAACCTGTTTCCAGCAGGCCGCTTGCTCCCATTGTATGCCCTACCAAGGGCTTGTATGAGGTCGCTATAAAGTCAGGACCTAGGGATCGCAATAAAGCCGTTCTTTCCGCAGCATTGTTTACTGGCGTACCAGTGCCATGCGTCTTCACTAACTTTACACAATTTGGGGGCAGATTGGCTATATAGAGGGCACCTTCTATAGCTTTGCTGTACCCACTCCCATCAGACCGTTGCCCCAGCGGGTTGGTGTTATCTTCGGCGGAACTATACGCCCCGAGGAACATAGCCGCAGGGTCAGCCATGTTGGGATGTTCTTTCTCAAAAACCATAACCGCTGCCCCCTGCCCAATATGAAACCCTTGGTTCCGCTCATCGAAAGCGGAAGGCTGCATGTCCTCCTCATCCTTGTACTGCAGGCTGGCTCCCGCCTCCCCAAAAAACTCTAAGACAAGATTGTTTACGCTGTCTTCTCCGGTAAACACTACAACCCGGTCAAACCCAAAGTTATTCATCAGGTTCTGCATATCCATGAGGACTTTCAGGCTGGACGCACAGGCACTAGCATCCGTAGATACGTGATCGTGTACCCCAAACATGCCAGCTATGCGCCCTGCATAGATATTAGATAGCACGATAAAAGGTACCTTTATCTTGTAGTGCAGTTGCGCAGAAGGGTCTTTGTCGTAGCGCCCATTGTTGCCCATCCATCCTTGATTACCTGCGGCAAACAGGAATCCGGTCTTACCCTTAACTGGATTGTCACGGACGTAATTAAGGAGATCTTCATCCAGAAGTCCCTCTAAAAGTTTATGAGGAGGGTAGGACATCCCACGTTTAGCCCGTTTGAAGGTCTTAGGGAGGATATGGGCGTGTTGAGGGTACGGAACGTCATCAATAAGGGTTTTTTCGGTAGTACTTGCGGTGCGGTAATGCGTTATATAGATCACCCTAAATCCTCCAGTAACTCTTCTACGGACTCATAGGTGTCTTCAGGATCAACGGTTTTCTCCTTCAGCAGGTGATCGTAAAGGTCCTGAACGGTCATACCTTTAGGTAATTCCTCATCACCATCCTCGGGTATGCCATAGGCTTCAGCTAGGACAAAGTACGTCATTGCAACGTCCAAGCTATCTAGGTTAAGCGTATCTTCATCTACTACATCGTTGAGTGCAGTTGCGGGTACATAATCGGAAGGTATGCTCTTCTGGGATAACGCAACAGCGTTAAAAAGCTTTAAAAAGTCCAACAGTCGCTCCTCTAATAAGGGTGCGGTAAGTATAGAGGACTTGATACTAGGAGCAACTAGAGCTTATATATTACTAATATACGACACCGCTACAGAGGCAGACGGTATACCGGAATGGGGGGATGAGGCGCTCTCCGTATGCAGATTAACGTCTGTGTCACTAGTAGCCCACTTGACCTCTACATATTGGGTTGCTGTAAGAGATACATGGAACAGACAATGCAGGCTGGAATAATCCCCCGGACCTACAGTGTATTTCTGTGCTGTGTACGCTTTGTTTGATCCATTTAACGCAAGCCATACAAGGACGGTCTGTTCAGCAGCGTCGTTGTTCTCTACCTGCAGCATCACATCGAACCCGTACAGCCCATCGTTATCGACGGTTATACGACTGCTACTAGCGACACTGACCGCATTGCTCGTGTCAGTGGTATTAAAAGTTACTGAGTATCCGGTATTAATGCCTGCAGCCGACTGATCGGCTGTGCTATAGAACATACCGTGGGGGGAATATAAGAATTTACCTCCCCCATCAGTCCGCAACAGGGTATCTAACGTACCAGTGAAGCGGGTAAAGAATAGCCGAAGCACTCCGTTAAGCTGGTCCATGTATGGGCGGTTATACATGTCCGTTGCTTGAGGTAAAGCAGGAGGGGCTCCTCTATATATCTCGTTCGCCATTAACGTCGCCCATCGACCCGCATATCAAATCGTGGGGAACCTAACTGCCACCTGACCCCTTCTGCGGTAGATTCGACCTTGAGCGACATTTGCCGTCCTCGTACACGGGTGTGTATCTGCCCTGTGTACTGCTCTACAGGAGAGGTGGCCGTGCGAGTTACCGCCCCTGAACTGTTACCACTCTCAGACGTTGGATCGTTATAACCGGACCCGGAGTTAGCCAAAGGCAACAGGGATATAGTTGCGGCTGGGGAAGTAGCTGTGGACCCTTCAAACACCATATCGGGCATAACACGGCTGATTAAGGCAAACCGATGCCCGTCATCAATATCGAACTGCCCAGAGGTAATACTTGCTGTTATTGCGGTGGTAGTCCCAGTTTCTTTATCGTCCGCACCGACTTCGTGGTCTACGAGGTTGTAGGTATAAGTTGCGGCTAAAGGGCTATCCCGCAGGCCGGAATCCATCCACGCTGTGCGAGCCATCGTACCGTAGTACCAAGTCTTATCTAGGTAGTTATAGACGACATACCTATCAATAGTTGTACTGTCGTCAGAGCAATAAAACCACCACACTTCATGGAAAGCCTCATTCGTACCCGCGAATACTTGGTCGTACTGAAGCGTATTAAAGTCATCAAATACATACCGGCGAACCGTACATGGCAGGGGCTGGGTGCGCCCGTCATACATGTAGAACTTGTCTTTTCCCATCCAGAGGGACACTCCATTAGAGTGTGCGACCGCGTTTTGGGATGCAATAGAGACATTATCCCCGACTAGGTTAGCCCCCCATACAGCAGGAGGGCCTTGATATTGCAGAGAGTACAGAGAGGAATCAGTCCACACTAGTATCTCTTCTCTGGACTGTCGGGCACTGACTATCTCTGTACCCTTAGACAAGCGCAGATCTCCTGCTTGATTAGTAGCCGCAGGAGTCCAGTTCGTAACACTCTCTTGGTCAGACCAACGTATCAACATAGGGTCTGTTGTCGCGCTTCCCAACACGTTAGTCCCCATGCAAAACACAAACCTACTTACGTCAGATACAAATACCAGACGTTGTGTAGTAGGAACATCGGATGCACCAGATAACGATGTAAGCGCAACCGCCCGAGTAGATAAGCCGTTCGTAGCATCCCAGTAGTACGCAGGGCCATCACGAGGACCAAATACAAGATCTTCCCCGAACTGCGCTTGGGACCAGAGACGTATATTCTCAGTAGACGATAACCCTGTACCCCACGTACCCCCACCCCAAGTACCTGCACCCCAGCCAACCGCAGGCACCTCGTAGGCTTGCCCCGTAGTTATCTGGTACTTGCCTACAATAGAGCCCCCACCATTTCCACTGTCGGAAGCATTTGCTGCGACCGCAACTCCAGTTGAAGGGTTCTTGGCTGTGATCTTGTAGCTATTAGCGTTTACAAGTTCAGCTACTTGGTACTCTTGGTTAAGGACTTCCGCAGTTATGGTCCCACCTAACGATGCGGCCCCTGTAAAGGCTACAAAATCGTTCTCAACGGCCCCATGAGAGGAATCTGTGACGGTTAGGGTACTGCTCCCGTTAGTGGCAGCAAAAGTAACATCCCCGGCGGAAGTAGTAGCACGTAAAGGAGTTATATCGTTATACGCTGCCCCTTCCTCAAGGTAGAACTTGAGATGAGTGCCCACCCCTATGTACTGGATGCTACCAAGCGTTACCCAACTTGATAGCGACCTGCATACCCCTAGGAAAGTAGAAGTAGATATTCGTTGCCAGCCCCCTATTTTTTCAGGGTACCCACCACGAAAGCGAACCTTGTCGCACTCATACCAACCGGGCTCACTGGTATACCGGCTTACTTCACGGTTAACCCCCGGCTTGAAGACCATCTTTTTAAGTGGCATGACACACCTATAATGTTTGCCCAAAGATAGGGGGCAATGTAGTTACAGTAATAGACACACTCTGCTTTAGCTCTAAAGGTTCCCCACAATCCGAACACGTTGCCGCAGCTAGTTCCGCCTCATCTAGGTCAAATCCGCAGTACCCACAGACTACTTCGATAGTGTGCAGGGGCTCGACTGCATCCCCATTCGTGTGAGGAAACACAACTTTACGCATATTCACCCGTGCGTATCATCTTGCAAATTTCTCTGGCCCTGTTCCCTACCTGTGTAGCCCACCTACTGTCGTAGAACTCTTCAGAGGCTCGATCAAAATCCTCCTCTGCCATCGCAGCTAAAGCTTTTACAAACCCCCGCAAGCGGGTCTGCCCGATGTTGAAGGACAGGTCAATCATAGCGTGCTGTCGAGCCTCGTTAAGCGCCGGAAACCAGAAATACTCCTCAGTCAACTCCGTCCGGACCCGTTCTATATCGTTAGTAAGCAGGTAGTCGATTTCGTCATCGGATAACCCAAGACCGGACTTAGACACGTTACGGCCTACACCAATTGTTTCATGCCCCTCACTACATAAATAAATATGGGCTTCTACGCCCTCATGGCGACGTAGCATTTCAATCAATTTGTCCATTAGTCCACCAACTCTTCCTCAGGCACTTCTTCAGTCCGATTCAAGTCCTGATAATAATCTACTATGTTCAGGATCTGACGTAGGTACCGTTTTATATCTGCCATATTGGCAGACAGGTTTTCATACCCTTTGGTTGTAAGGCCGTACCATACATTTACGGGGGCCTCCCCGGCCTTCAGATCCGTAATGTACTGCTCCATCTCACTGGGAGTAAGAATCTTCCATTCTACGGGTAGGAACACAATCTGTTCTGGTAGCACCGGATGGAACACAGGCGCAGGCTTCTCTATCGTAACTATCTCAACAGGTCTAACTTGCGGGACAGGTTCGGGCCTATCTAAAAGCGCACAAGAAGGCAGAAGCAGACTAGCGAGCAGGATCAGTGATCTGGGCAAGTTCATCGCCAACCCCTTTCGTAGCTTTATTGACAATTTTCTCAATTAGACCGGGTTTCCGTATAGAAAGGTTGTTGAGGTCGTGCCGAGCGAACTTCTGGCGCAAGGTGGACACTTCTGTCGCAGCCTCCCGATTTTTCTGCTCCAGCCCTTGAATCTGCTCCTGCTGCTGTTTTTGCGCCTCTATAGCACGAACGATACGGTCATTTTGGGCTTTAATCGTACCTTCCAACACTTGTTGATTATCTACTGCGGCTTGCAGTTCAACACGTAACGCGACTTTTTCGGCCTCAGTGCGGTCGTAATAAACCTTAAAAGACACCACGCACAGAACCAGTGCGGCCCCTAAGACCCCCGAAATCTGCCACATTACTTACGCGCCATGTAAGCCGTAGCCCCGAAGTACAAGCCCACCACAGACGCTTGAGAAAGAAATAACATATCACTCAGGCTTGCGAGCGTAGCTAACCGTGCTTCAGGGACAAAAGGCATCAAGGGCAGGATTGCAAAACCGCACATGGAGCACATGGCTACCCACGCCATACGACGCTGGGTATCAGCCTTTTCCTCCCGCATCTCCAGTTCAAGCATATCCTGAGAGCGACGGATCTCGTCATCTGTAACCGTGCCATCGCCATCTAAGTCAAACTCAGCGTATTGAGATTTGGGTTCTAATTTCTTAGGCATCTATTCAGCCCCGTAAAAGAAAGTAAAAAATAACCAAAGCGCAACCATTGCCATTAAAAATATACCCAGCATGATCGAAAATATTTGCCCAATCTCTCTCCAAAATTTAATCCGTCGTTTTCGCTGGGCTTTTATTCGCGCAACTTCTTTTGCCGCATTTTCTTCGGCCTCAGCCATTCTCTTTTTGATCGACTTGTATAAGTCTCCTTGGCCCTGCAGCAAGCACACGTCATGCAGCATTCTGTCGTAATTGGCTACTTGACGGGTAACACTCTCAAGTCGCAGAGCTTCTTGATAAGACATCTTCCCAGCGGCCTGAACCTTCTCGCACTCTTTAGCTGCCATTGCAGCTTCGGACCAACTGCCCAAGATGCTGCCAAGATCACGACCGTGCCCGTGAGCATCACGAAGACTTTGAATGCCTTCGTTGACTGCTTTTAATGCAGCAAACGCTGCTGAGAGTTCAGCGATCATACTTTTATGTCTATCGTAGACATCGACCGGCTGATGTCGGTAACTGACACTCTGTTCCCGCGTAGCTGATAAAGCTGAGTCTCGGAAACTTCGGTTACCTTCTTAACAGGAGCGCCATCAGACGCCATGACCAACTCTTGCATCTGACGATTAGCCACCCGCCTCCAAGCAATCACTGGAGGGTTCCCGGTTGTCTGGTCGATGCTGTTAATAGCCATGTTAAGTCACAAGTTTTAAGACCTGTGGGAAAATAACTACCGCGATAAGGGCTGCGTAAATTCCCCAGATCATGTTATCGAGCTTGTCAAAACGCTTTTCCCCGCGTTTAAGGCTCGCTTCAATCGCTTCGTATCTCAGCCGACACTCTCGTTCGTGGGCCTCGATTTCAGCAAGAGCTTTATTTGCAGGGTCTAGCTCGCTCATTGGACAGATACAGCCTCATCCGGTTCCGCTACAACACTGATGGAATCCCGTAAGGCACTCTCTCTATACCCAAGAGCTACCTGCAGATTAATTAACGCCTGCTGGTTAGCGAGTACCGCTCGCTTGTGCTCATCTATCTGTCTCTTAATGAGTATGACCTGTTCCAAATGGATCTTAGCGTCAGTGCTCAGATCCTCTATGTTGTGGTCAGTTCCATCAATTTGAACAACTGCAGGAGTTTGCTGTGCTTCTTCGCTCATGATGCTATATACGCCTTTCCGTTAATGATCGCTGCCTTTGAAGCCGTCATGTCTTCAGACCCCCAATCCTCACGGGAGACCATGTTCTCAAGATGACCTACGTGCCTCGTAACGATGTCCTTGAGTTCTTCATCCGTCCTGTCTTTTTTGTATCCGGGGTCAGAGTCAGCCCTGATTTTGTCAATTAGCTCAACTGAGTGACCCATTGCCATGTAATCTTGCGCTTTCCGCTCAGTGGTGCGTGATTCTGCTGCCATGTGATTAACTCTCCAACGCGGCAATTCTTGCCGTCAGCGATTCGATCAATACCTGCTGTTCTTGAATAGCCTTAACCAACATAGGGACAAGGTTTCCTTTGGCAAGTTGCTGCGTGCCGTCAGGGTCTTCGCTCCAAATGTTGTGGCCGTCAGCAATCTCGGAATGCGCGTCAATCGCAGCCTTAACTTCTTGAGCTATAAATCCGTGATTTGTTTTCCCGAACCCCATGACAGGACTGTCGTCATCCGGGTCATATTGAGACAACGACGGATCGATTGCGTTTTTGGAATCCCACTTAAACGTCACCGGACGCAAATCGTTGATAAAAGACAATCCGGCAGTAGAGTCCGCAACTTCTGTCTTGAGCCTACTGTCTGAAGCCGCAGACCACGACTCATCCGACCCGTCGAGTGAAAGCGTCGCATTCCCGGCAGATGTCCCGATTCTTACCGTGTTATCCCCGCCGCCGACAATGCCGTATCCGATGACAATCTGAAAATCAGAATCAGCCGCAGAGGTGTCCGTTCCATATCCAAGGCACAGGTTTTTTTGACCTGATTCAATGACATCTCCAGCGGCATAGCCGACTAGCGTGTTTTGGTGCCCGTCTGGCTCGCTGTTAATGTTGATGCGTTGTCCGGCACCACCTCCAATGACGACGCAATTGTTAGCCACCGTCGCATTTTCAAGCGTTCCAAAACCTAGCCCCGTATTTGCAGTCCCGGTGGTCATGGACGCCATCGAGCGGTGCCCGAACGCACTGTTGTACGTGTCCGCATTCCCTGACGGGTTCATGGTGGTCAGAGCTTCGTAGCCTACGGCGGTGTTACGGTCGCCCTGCTGATTGGCATCCAGAGTCAGATACCCCACCGCGACATTCCTGTCTCCGGTGGTATTGTTCTGCATCGAAAAGCCGCCGACGGCGACATTGCCCGATCCCGCAGTAGTGTTTTGGAGTGCTGCAAACCCTAACGCTGTTGCATACGTCGCTTCAGTCGAATTGAGCATGGCATTCTTGCCAATTGCCGTATTGGAATGCCCAGTAGTAACTGCCCCGAGGGCATTGTCCCCGGCGCTTGTATTGTTATCGCCAGTCACCGCGGAACCACTTGCTCCGCCCCCGGCCTGATAGCCAACCGCGACATTTGAATCGCCGCTTGTAATTTCTGCTCCCGAGAAACTTCCTAAGAGAGTGTTTTTTACTCCTGTGAAATCGGTCCCTGCGCTTGCGTTTGTACCCGCCTTAAACCCAAGCCCCACGTTGTACATGTCGGTTTTTGAGGCAGGTTCCACATCACGCAATGCCTCATAGCCCACTGCCGTGTTGCGATCTCCGACAGTGCTTTCTGTGAGCGCCTTGTAACCATACGCGACGTTCAAATCCCCGGTTGTCGTTTTTCCGAGAGCTTCAGCGCCCACTGCCGTGTTGTATCCAGACGTGGTGACGGCATCCAGTGCATTGACGCCTATGGCTACGTTGTAACTTGAACCTGTGTCAGTGGTTCCAGAAGGATCAGAACCAATCCAAATTGAACTGTTCTCTTTAAGGGCTGGGTCAAGGACGTTGAGTTCTGCTGCGGTTGATGTCACGGCGGTACTGCCAATAACTAATCCGCTTGCAGGAACAACAACTCTTGCTGCGCCTGCCAGAATAAGATCATCTGCGGACTCATCCCAGAGCATGTAAGCACTGGCGGTGGCCCCGAAGAACTTAACGTCGTAACCGGTGTCATCTACGCCGACCGTGACCGTGTTATCAATCTGGACAGCACCGTCTATATCGACAGCATCTAGGTTGGTTGTTCCGTCTACGTCAATATTACCGCTTATGTCTAACTCAGTTGCGATAATTTTGTCATTGAATGTTGCAGCGCCTGCTGCCGACATATCAAGAGTAAGGGCGGTAATTGCAGACCCACCATCACTACCTTTAAAAACAATATCACCATCTGAAATACTTGAGTGAATGTTTAAATTATTGCTTGATAAATTAAATTTTCCGTACTCAGAACCTGAACCTTGAAGACTTATATCCCCACCGCCTACGTCCAGATTAATATCACCAGCAACATCTAGTGTAAGGTCACCAGAAGACAGATCAATTTCAGTACCGTCAATTGTAATGTTGTCTACAACTACACCCGCGTTTGCAGTAACTACACCACCAACAGCCAGTGTAGACGCCATATCTACAGCACCATCGATGTCTACTACATCAAGATTAGCCGTACCGTCTACGTCTATATCACCAGATACATCCAAAGATCCTGCATCAAGTTCTCCGGTTAGTGTGATGTTTCGGAAACTTGCTACGTCTTTATTGGAATCTACTGTGACTACTTTACCGGCTACTACAGTCCCTACTGAGCCGCCAAGATCAATAGCGTTAAGCTCTGCAGCGGTAGCTGTAACAGCCGTACTCCCGAGAACTAACTGCCCATCAGGGATGACAATACGTGCAGCCCCAGCAAGGATGAGGTCGTCCTCATCTTCGTCCCAGAGCATATAAGCACTAGCTGTAGCACCGAAAAACTTAACGTCGTAACCGGTATCATCAGCGCCGACCGTAACCGTGTTATCAATCTGGACAGCACCGTCAATATCTACGGCGTCGAGGTTGGTCGTACCGTCTACGTCAATATCACCAGATATATCTAGCGAGGCTGCGGTAAGCGCTCCGGTAAGCGTGACGTTCCGGAAGCTGGACGCATCTTTATTAGCATCCACCGTTACAACTTTGCTGGCGACTACAGTACCTACAGCAGCACCAGTGTCAGAGTAATTAAGCTCAGTCGCGGTAGCCGTTACACCGTCAAGGATATTTAGTTCAGCGGTTGTGCTGGTTACACCGTCAAGGATATTCAACTCAGCAGTTGTGCTGGTTACACCGTCAAGGATGTTCAACTCTGCGGCTGTCGAACTAACCGCCGTACTCCCAAGTACTAACTGCCCGTCAGGAATAACAATACGTGCCGCTCCTGCGAGGATGAGGTCGTCAACATCTTCATCCCAAAGCATGTAAGCACTAGCTGTAGCACCGAAGAATTTAACGTCATAGCCGGTGTCGTCTGCGCCTACTGTCACTGTGTTGTCAATTTGGACAGCGCCATCAATGTCTACGGCGTCAAGGTTGGTCGTACCGTCTATGTCAATATCACCAGATATATCTAATGAAGCCCCGGTCAATACCCCCGCTACGGTAAGCGTAGATGCCATATCTACGGCACCGTCTATATCGACAACATCTAGGTTGGTCGTACCGTCTACATCGATATTCCCAGAAATATCTAACGATGCCGCTACAACTTCCCCAGCAAACGTAGCCTGAGTCGTTCCAGTTGCGATAGACATAACTGTCGCATCGGCGTCGTTCTTGATCGTGACATCAGTGCTACTACCTTGACCGGTAATAATGATGCCTTCCGCGCTGGTGTAGCCGATTGCAGCGTCGTCCCCGGCAGCGGTATCCCCGGTAGCCTGTAGCGTGCCTGCAGTAATAATGTCCCCGACAACTGTTACATTCGTTGTCCCTGTAGGTATCTCAAGAACATCGGCATCAGCGTCGTTCTTGATCGTCACATCATTTGTACTACCTTGACCCGTAAGGATCAGACCTTCTGCGCTGGTGTAGCCGATAGCTGCATCATCCCCGGCAGCGGTATCGCCGGTAGCCTGTAGAGTACCTGCAGCGATGATGTCTCCTGTAACCGTTACATTTGTCGTCCCGGTTGGGATCTCAAGAACATCAGCGTCAGCATCGTTCTTGATCGTGACATCGTTTGTACTTCCCTGCCCCGTAAGGATCAAACCTTCCGCGCTGGTGTAACCCATTGCAGCGTTGTCACCAGCCGCAGTATCCCCAGTCGCCTCAACGGTTAGGCCAGTAATAACTCCAGTAGCAGTGACGGCCCCACTAACATCTAAAGCCGTAAGGTTGGTAACTGCTTCATTTACGTTAGTACCGTCACAGAAAACAATAGAAGATTTTCCGTTGGGTATGGCGATACCAGTACCACTAGCTGTCTTAACAGTAACCTGTTGCCCAGAACCGTTCTTACAAACGTATACCTTGGAGGCAGCGGGGCAGATAACAGTCGCAGCGCCAGACAGATCCGTAGATGTATCCGTAAATTCAAGGATAGCCGCTCTTGCTTCAGCCGTAGTACCGTCTGCGGTAGTCAAGGTATGCGAGTTACCGGACCACGAGTTAATAACCGAACGTCCTGCAACGGCCTCTTCGACCATAGACGTTATATTGTTATTAACAACGTCGCCCCATGTCCCACTTAATTCACCTTGAACCGGAAGCGCGAGTTTAAGTATCGATGTGTATTGTGTAGCCATAGGGTACCTTTATGCCGCTACTTGCCATGTAACAGTTTGTGAATCAGACACCGAACTCCACTCAGGGCTTTGGGAGCTACTTACTGTGCTCCAGCTAGGCGTCTGGCTGTCAGAAACAACTGACCATGTGATGGACTGGGAATCATCAATAGTTCCCCAGCTTGGGGTTTGGCTATCTGAGACAGCCGCCCACGTTACAGACTGAGAATCATCAATAGTTCCCCAGCTTGGGGTTTGGCTATCTGAGACAGCCGCCCACGTTACAGACTGGGAATCATCAATAGTTCCCCAACTGGGGGTCTGACTATCTGAGACAGCCGCCCACGTTACAGACTGGGAATCATCAATAGTTCCCCAGCTTGGGGTCTGACTATCTGAAACACTACCCCATATATTAACAAGGACAGTCCCCAGACCAGAAGTAGCAGCCAGACCTGAAACATCGATAGTAAGACGGTCAGAACCCCACGCAGTCTGCCCCCACGAACCAGACCCCCACGAGGCGGTATATGTTGTAGAGGAACTAGCCATTGTCAGGCTAACCTGATTATTGCGTTACTAGCGTCTGCCACAGGGAACTTAATTTCAAAAGCTCCCCCAGTGGTGCTTTTATCTGCCCCGAAATCTAAAACAGCTATCGCCGGGTTCCCAGTAGTAGATCTATAGATCAAGGCCCCCCTAGCTGTGATAGTAGCGGAGTTCCATATGGTGTCTGCAAAATCCAAATAAGCAGTAGTACCGGAAGTAGTAGGAGCAACAACTGTTAGCGTGTTGCCCCCCGCTGTATATCCGGTACCAGAAACTTCATTAGTCGTTGCGTACGCCGTAGTAGACGCACTGAGATCCGCACTGGAAGTGTACAGGGCTATCTTAAAAGTCTGAGAAGAGTCGGCGCTGAAGTCCACCTCCCCATCAAACAGAGCCTTCTTAAACGAAGTACATAAGGTCTGTGTTATTGCCATACATAACTTCCTACAAGCTCGCTACTCTGAATTGCCCAGATCTATAAGTATCCTCACGGAGTCTACCGTCCCCAAGATTACGCAGCAGTTCAATAGACTGCACGTAGAGCTTTTCATACAACGCAATAACGTCCGGTTCACCTTTCATAAACCGTATAGCCTGTATTAACGCCCCGTTCAGGAGCGCCGAATCAAACTCGTTGCCTAGCCAAGTACTACCTGCACTGACTATAGAAGTCGGGTAATACCCATAATGAAGTTCTACTGTGTAACCGCTATTGGGAGTGGGGCCTACAATGAACGTAGTATCGTCAAAGTACGCATAGTGCTTGGGTTGCCCTGTGGAAGCGGGGGTGGGATACGCATCGCGAATAAAGTTAACGTCCTTATTCAGAAGATAACTGTAGGCCCCACTGCTGTTAAGTACTGCTAGGCTATAGCTGTACAAAAAGTCCGAAGGTACGGATAGATACTTATTACCTGAGGTTAACGTTCCCGTTACATTTTTACGTAACGCAGGGATCTGAACAGAATTATAAATAAGCTGCTCAGCCTGTTTGACGAACATAGCCAATTGGTCAGCCGTAAAGGATGACTCACATACATCTTCGATGTTCGTTGTAAGCTCAGTGTAATTCATAACTAGCCCATAGGACCGCGTGCCATAGTGCCTTTAGTAGCCGCTCCGGTACCCCGTATTTTAATCCCAGAGGTTTTAACACCCTTCCCGGCTTTTTTCGTCTTACCTTTCGACTTCTTCATAACCACCTCCTAGGTAGTTACCACTGTTACTGTTCCTACAGCCCCGGAGGCTACTAGGTTATTCGGTACAAGCCCAAATGGGTCCCGTCCACCTCCCACAGGAGCCCAACCCCACTGTATATCCCGACTCGGCTCTAACTCCGCACTATCCGGGCGGGGGTCTCGTAACGCCTGTGGATCATCTACCGGGAACTCCCCCAGACGTAACTGAGGATGGTCCTTGTTCCAACATTCAGGACAGGCTTTAACGTTAGTGTCCCTACCCTTCTCTACAAGTGATTTTAACTTGTGGAGTCTATACTGGAACCCGCAAACGTCACATATGCCTAGGGCCTTTTTGCCTGATGCAAAACGTGCAGCCACTTCAGATCCTAGTCGCCCGTGGTACAAATCTAGCAGGGGTTTTTTCTCGGTCCTCTGCAGCAGCTAACGAAAACTGTTCGTCATAGACCTGTTTAAGAAAAGGAAGTCTTTCCGCGAGTTCAGGGTCCTTCATCGCAATATTGTACGCAAGCCCTGCTACCAGACAGGGGATAAACCGGAAGTTCATATCTGCGGTTTCAACACCATCACCTGCGTCTTGGATACGGCGCATACGCCAGTACCGAAATTTGTAATCCCCGCTATCGGGCACAGGCCAGACATTTATCTTAGGGTTATCCCGAAGCCGCTCTATCCATACCTGAATAGGACGCCCCTTGGATAATTTGTTCGGGATAGACGCATAGGTGCTGACACTGATACGAGGGATTGTAAGGTCAGATTGTGTAGATACATTACCGTCTCCGGTACGTATAACCTGCTCCAGCAAATCAATAGTATCCGCAGGGAGGTCGTACTCAGACGTACCCTCCACAAGATCTATAGACCCCTCGTCAATCGTCCACAGGTTTATCCCACGGTTCTGCCACTCAATCGTAAGCAGATTCATGGACCGGCGAGCCGTCCTAAGGTCATACCCAGACCGCATCTCACGGCCTGCGCGTTCCCAAGCCTCTTCCGCGATCTCAGTAAAATCTAAACTGAATGCTGTCGTACCGGATGTAGCCATTAGATATACAACGTCTTTTTACGTCGCCCTGCTTTTACTGCTCCACACCCACGGGCTATAGAGCGTTTACCTTTGATTAAGCCTCCGCTACGCAACTTTACTGTCGCAGCGGGGGTATTCTTAACCACTGTCTTACCTTTCCCTCCCTCCTGCTTTTTCTTTTTAGCAGTAGCGGATAACTGTGTCTTCGACAAACTTTTGGCCTTACTCCTAGGCAAACAGCGGTCAGGGTTTTTCGTATCCTTGGAAGTACCGCACGGGCCTTTAATCTTCCCATCAGTACCGATACGGACCCAATCCTGTTCCCGCCATTTACGTAACTGGCCCACTAGCGTGCCTTCTTACTTTTGCCATACTTAGGGTCTTTGCAGTATTTCGACGCTGCCATGTTGGCGTACGCTGACGGATACGTGTCAAAGGTTCGCTTAGCCCAAGCCTTACCCTTGGCACATATCTTACCGCCGCTTTTGTAGTATCTACGCATCAACGCATCTTAGCGGGACGAACGCCTTTTCGGGCTATCCCTGCACCACGAACTTTGCCCCCGGCCTTATAGCCTTTGGTCTTCATCTTCCCACCGGCCTTATAGCCTTTGGTCTTCATCTTCCCACCGGCCATATAGCCTTTGGTCTTCATCATGCCGCCACCGCGCATTTTCTTCGCAGGCCCAAAATCAGCCTTTGTGGGACGCCTGCCGAGTTCATCGTACTTATTTAAGTACGCCGTCAGCCCCACCCCGGTCGCCGCTAACTGCTCTCTCGTAACGTTGGCCTTTCCATCTTCAGAACCTTTCTTACCTACGTTACGATCCGCCATACCGGTGCCCTTACCGGTAACACGCGGTTTCTTTTTAGGCAAGGATGGCGGTGTTTCGGGTTTTGCAATCATAGATTTCTTGGATTGCAAATCCTGCATAGCAGCCTGTCTTTTGGCACCTGCCGCTCTTGACTGCGCGGGGGTTTTACCTCTTAGGGTCTCGGTTCGCGGACTAACATCCTCGCGTTGTGCCCTAGGGACGGGCTTAGGCTTAGACTTAGGCTTTGCTGGAGGAACCTCTGGACCTTTGAAAGCTAATCTAGCCCCTTGAGAGGGAGGTGTCGATGTTCTTGCAGGTGCTTTTGGAGCAGGAGGTTTCGGCTTTGCTGGGGGAACCTCTGGACCTTTGAAAGCTAATCTAGCCCCTTGAGAAGGGGGTTTCGATGCAGAAGCCGCTTTACGTTTGGCTCTGGCCTCTCTGCGCCTTTTAAGTACAGAAGCAGGTAGTTTAGGCATGACTAAGAGTCCTCATCGTTATACAGGTTGTCAAACACCTGATTAATATCTAACGTATAGTCCAGATCGGACTTACTGTAATGGATATGTTGGGACGGCTTGAAATCCGGTGCACCTTCCCCGGTTTCAAACCATGCAGGATGAGTCACTCTCACCCGATTATTCGGCAGGGCAACTATGTTGCCCGTCCACTCCCCTGCGTCTAGCAACTCAAGTACATGCGACTGCTTATGTTGTGCAGGGTCGTCCGCTATCTCGTTCTCTGTGTAATCCACAGTAAAGTAATACTTAGCGGGGTACATCTCACCGTCTATTTTGGCGAGCCAAGGTGTGGGGGTAGCACGGTCCAAGGTATACACACTATGCGTCCGCGAGGAACAATCCCACGGCTGAGCCGCCCAAACAGGCATAGGTTCGGGCCAATCCTCTAACGGGGTGTCCCCAACTAACGCTGTAATAGGCATTCTGGCCCACATAGCTCCACCGTGTACATTAACCTCGTCCTCATCGTAAGACTCAGCTCCAGTAAAAATGAGCTGAAAACTTAAACACCTACAAGGTATCGTTGTCACCGCAATAGCCATAGCGTGTATAAATTCGCCATGATATTTCAGGTGATTATGTGTGTACTCCTTCCTTACCCAACATTTGAAATAAGGTATGTTGCTCTGTAGGTAAGCCACCCGTCTCCTAGCACTTCCAGCGCCGTCTGGCCTGCCGTATCCTAGAATTAGGATCTTTAGCGGCTTTAGGGAACTTCTTCATCTGCCCTGCAGATCTGGCACAAAACGACTTACGTCTCTTGGCGTCCTTACTCCCCTTCTTAACTTTACCCGTTACTGCTGTCTGTAACTTACTACCGGGATTCTTACGCCTATACGCAGCTACTCCCGCTTTGGTCATACCAGCACCGGCCTTCGTGGGCCTAAAGTTACGCTTATTGCGCTTAGGCATACCCCCACCAGAAAAGGTGGGGCACGCAGGTTTTTTGTAGTAATTACGCATAGAACAGGGTTAGGGACGACAACGTTGTCTGTCCGTACAGGACATACCCCCCACTAGCAAACACGATCCCGTCATCCGGAACATCCGGATACTGAGTGGTATTCGCGGAAGCGACAGTATTGAACTGCATACGAACAGTGCCTGTTGCAGAAGTCTCTCTGAACGTAATAGTCCCTGCTGTAGCAGTATTTACTGCGTACAAACCTCTGAGACGCAAACGCCCACGGAATATAGGCCCAGCGATATTCGCACCGGACCCTACCTCTACAGCCCCTGCCGTAGCCGCACTAGAAGCAACCTGAGTTATGGTTGCGAAATAGCCCGTACTAGTGACCGTTGTGGCATTAGGGCCAGTAATTACTTCAGAAGCCGCCGTTCCGGTTTCATCTGTGCCGGTTACAGTAAAAGTCTTACCAGACTCATCACTACCACCGTACACCGTGACCTGCCTAGGCTGGTCAAATGTCACCGATCCACCGCTGGCTAATGCACCATTGATGGTTAAATTAGCCGCACCAGAAGGAGTCTGCGAAGCACAAACCCCATCTCTGTCAGCGGTAGCGGCCTCGATAAAGGTCGATTGAATGTCAGAAGACATAAAAAATCCTTATTCAAAAGGCGTTGCGAGCGTACCGTCCCCGTGCAGGAATGCCTCGCAATGCCAGACTGCGGCAGTGGTGGCTTTCAACCTGATGATGCCTCCGACAAGCCAACCTTGACCGGCGCTTCCCAGATCTATCGTATCGTCATTGCTGGCGTCAGGGATAAACGTATTTACGTCCGTAGCCGTTGCCGGATCGAAAATCTGAGCAAACCCAGAGTAAAGGTCACTCGTATTCTCGGTGTTTATCTGACCTGCCCCAGTAAACGTCGTACCCACAATAAAGGTGTAGCTCAAACCAGCGGCTGCTGTAGGCAACGTAACCACAATACCTGCGGCACGGTTCAGCGTGAATACTGCACCGGACTGGGTAGAAGCCACGCTGTAGGTAGCATCCGTGATGTCCACAACGTTGTCGTAGGAAGAAACGTACCCTGTCGTGGTGACGTTACCACTCGTATCTACATCGAGATTGGTGGTAATAGCCCCAGTCGTGGCGTTTTTTGTAATCTGCTCAAACCCGTTTTCAGAACGAACCGGGCCGTTGAAAGTCGTATTAGCCATGTGTTTCTCCTGTCGTGGCTAGTGTCAGGCACAGGACGTACCTGTCAGGGAACAGTTTCATGTTATAGAAATAGAAAAGGGGCGACAAGCGCCCCTTCCCTTGTGGAGCTTACGCTCCCGGCGAACCAAAAATCCCGAGTGGGTCACTTACCCCGAAACTATAACGCTCACGAGCTTTATAGCGGGAGTTACCCGTATCGAAATCTGCGTCCATTGAGGTGGACATCGGAGTCCGCGTGAAGTGCTTCAGGCCATTAGGCACGTCAGTCATAAGGAACCAAGCGTCCGTGTCCGTCAGGTAATGGTTAACGGCATACCCTTCAGGGATAGCCCCATTACTACGGATGGCGTTCAGATCATTATCTGCTGTACCAACACGACCTTCGGTCTCAAGCAACCGAGTAGCAACAAACTGCAGGTTGGGCGGGATGATGAGTTTACGTGGCTTAGCTGCAATGAGCAGGCTACGTTCGTCAGTCCATCCAGCGATCTGAATTACGGTGGCTTCCAGAGAAGTCTCGTTCAGATCAGCAGCCGTTGCAGGCTCGTTGGAGTTTGTGCCACCGGAAACCAAGGGATGGTCGGTTGCACAAAGCTCTTTACCATCACCGTACGTTGTACCAGAGGAGAAGGCATTATTCAGAATAGCTGCTGCCTTAACCTGCTTGGTGTACGCCATTGCACGAGCGAGGGCCTTTGTATAACGAGCCGAAAGCGAGTCGTACAAATTGTCCTCAATAGCCTCCTCAGTAACTGAGAAGCCCATAGCAATGGTTTCGTGGTTGTAACGAGCCGTCCACGCTTCCTGTGCCGCATCGTATTCGATGGCGCTACCTTCGTCCTTAACAGGGGCAGCGGAGAATCCTGACAGCTTCGTTTCTTCTTCAAACGAGCGATCTGAACTCTCAGACTCGAAAACTTCGGCGTGTTCTTCACCGTACTTAGCATACTCCAGCCCGAACAGCGCATTGAGGCCGGGAAGGAGTTCTTTAAGTAGCTGGGCGCGAGAAATTGCCATTGTACTCTACTCCTTATATGCCAGTGGTGTTGTCAAACATGTGGCCTGCGTTCCATTTAACGTAAGCCTCAGTAAAACCACCAGATGAATTCTTCGTCTCCTCAACCAGCGCAACAATGCGGAATGGCAAGGTGTTCGTAGTCGCAGAAGTATCAGAGACCGCGCACTTGGAATTACCGGTAACCGTGCTGCCAGTGTTATCCACTCCAGCAACATTAGCTCCGATGTCCGTTATTGCGAAATCACCAATCGTCGTGCCAGAAGACACAACTGCAACCTTAAACAGAAGATCCGTAGCATCCGCAACGTAGGCCACAATATCTGAGGCTACAGTGCTTGCAGGATAATACTGCTTAAAGGTTTTCTGTGACGTACTTGGGTCCGTAAACGCGCACCCAAGAAAAACCCCAATAGGGGTCATGGCAGCGTCAAACGTATCACGTTCAACCGTGCCCCCGGTAACTAGTTGTACAGCGTCCCCATTGAAGATGTTAGTACCGTAGTTACTGGCAATAGAGTATTGCCGTGTAACACCTGCAAAAGGGGTGCCGCTCAACAGTTTTACCGGAACAAGCCCATAAGGCCCATCAATTGTCGGGTAAGCCATAGCTCATCCTCCTAAAGATTTATGTTCCACTACCGAAAGTGACCTTCGATTGCCTATCACTAAATAAGGGCATACGAGGATCGTTCTCTCTCATGAGGTTGTTATCGACAGATTCGATCTGGGCACGAGTCTGATCTGCATAGTACTGCGTGCGTTCTTCGACCAATTCTGCTGGAGCCTTGCAAAGCATGAGCCCACCGATGACTACATTGTCCTTAAAGCGTTCATGCTCTACGGCAACGATAGTTATCTCAGGGTGGTCTGAGGCTTTTACTGGCTCCCAACCTTCACGGAGTTTTGAGGACACATTAGTGGCATCAATCTGACCTTGAGTACTTACGCGAACCCAATGAAATGCATACCCCGGCTCGGGATGAGGTGACGGAAGCACCTCGGGGCGCGACCAAGCCTTTTTACGGGACGTTTTTTCACGGGTAGAAGTTTCTCGATTAAGCCGATTTTCAGCCATTCTGTTTCCCCATATCAATTGCAACCTGTTTGGCGTACTGTTCAGGGGTTAAACCCAACCTTTTAGCAAGTGTCAACTGTGTCTGCGTTAACCTAATTCGTTTAGGAGTAGTGCTCCGCGTAGCGGGGGCAACCACATTTGACCGCTTTTTCGGTTTTCGTACCTCTTCATCCCCCTCAAAATTTTCAGGGAATGTACTTCGCATCCGAGCATCGAGACGCTCGTAGTATTCATCGGAGACGGGATTTACTCCGTCTTCATTAACGAGCTTTGTATGCACCGCCATCGCAAAGCCCGTCATTTCAGTATCTTTGTTGAACCAAGGATTGCGTTCTTGCCAAGCAACCAATCTAGGGTCAACGTTCGGTGGCGGGGTAGTTGTTTCGCTTTGTACCGGAGTTTCTTCTTCCTGTAAAGCCGGTACTTTGAAGTTAGTCAGCTTGTCAGCTTTAATCTTCGCCGTAGTTAGCGTGTCTTGAGCAGCGACAACGGCATCTGAGTCTCCCCCCTCGTAGGCGTCTTTATATGCCTGCTTCGCGGAATCAAGCTCAAACTCAGCCGTTTTACGTGCTTGCTCAAGGAGGGCTGTCTGGTTTTTGTTGACGTTACCCTTTAACTCCTTATTTTCATCTAGGAGTTGTTGAGTCATCCGTTCCAGTTCTTCACGTTCTCGCAATGCCGTTTCTTTGGCACGACGCTCGTCGTGGTAGCCCTTGCTGAAATGCTGGATACGGCGGCGGACTTTCTCTGAATATTCCTGAAGTTCGTCCTCCGTTACCTCTGCAGGAGGCTCAGAAGGAGTTCGACCACGGTCCGCTTCGGGGGTGTCGTCAACGACTTCTAGTTCATAGTCTTCGCTGCTGTCAGCCTCAGACTCGACCTTGGTTTCCTGCCCCATAACCGTGGCGCTGGAGGGTTCAATTTCAATCTCAACCTCATCTTTGTCGGACTCCGACTCGTGAGGGAACTCAAACTCAACTTTTTGAAAAGCCATATCGCCTCCTAGACCGTCATAATCCCACGAGGATCAGGGATAACCGCTTCAATAGAATCATCGTTCATAAGGCGGTATTCCTTCCCGTTTACTTTGAATCGGGTCCCGGTGTTCATGCGAAACATGACGTAATCGCCCCGTTTACACCAAGGTCCGTTAGGATAACGATCAGGGTCCTTATAGGCGTCTTCGCCCATATCTAGGACGATACCTAGGATTGAGAGGATAAACTCTTTGTTCTTCTCCCCTTCTGTCTTCAGGATCTCACTACCTTCGTAACGCTCTTCAATATCAGGGAGCGCCACTAAAACCCGGTAGCCCACAGGAACAGGTAGCTGGGCTTCCCACTCCTCTTCAGTCAAAGAAGCGACGTTAGCCTCACTCATCATTATCACCGTAATTGCGCGAGAGGTCTTCTACAATAGCCTTGCTGGACTGCAGACCCCGAAGCAGCCCAACAACTTCCCGATAGTTCGCAAAATCCTTCGCGGAACCAGCGGTTAAAAATTCAGTGGATGATGAGATCTGATCGTCTATCCGATCCGTAAGCACCTCAAAGAGGGTTTTCGCCACTAGGTATCCTTAGTATTCCTAGGCTTCGCCATAGATGAAGCCATCTTCGCTAACTCCAGATCCAGTTTTGTCCGGTCCCGGCGTCGGTCTGCTGCAAACTTAACGCCTTCCTTTTCGGCGTCCATTTCAAGTTCTTTACGCTCCAGAGCCAGCTTTTCAGACTCAACTACGCTGTCAACCATGTCCTTCTGTGCCTTGCGCTGCAGTTCCTGCTGCTTAACAGTGGCATCAAGTTGATCCTTAGCGGTCTTACGCTGTACCTCTTGCGCCTTAATCTGAAGCTCCTGTTGTTGTAATTGTAACACAGGATCTTGCGCCTGCTGCTGGGCTTTCTGCTGCGCTGCTTCCTTCTGGTGAGTCTGGGTTAACTGTGTACCCGCCTTAGCCAGTAGCTGCGACAGTTCTACTTCAATATTCTCCGGTAGCTCCTCATTAGGCGGCGGTAACGCAACGCCCAATTTCTCTTCCATCTGCTTCCGGTACTTGAAGCCCAAGTGCTCAGCGATATGCGCTTGCAACGAAGCCATGATCTTTTGCGCCTGAGGATTCTGCCCAACAAGCTGAGCAACCATTGGATCTTGCATGAAAGATGTATGTGTAGTGATGTGAGCGTCGTGGTCCTGATTGAGAAATGCCTTGAGAGGCTTACCAACCAGAGCGTCCATGTTCTCACTAACTGGATCAGCCGGTTTAGCATCATCACGAGTCGGTACCAATTTGTCTGCGTTTTTAACCCCCAGCACCTCAATCATCTGGCGGTGCAACTGGGGCAGGTCATATATCTGCGGAGCAGACTGAGACATCTGTAGCACAGCCTGATACTGCACCACCCGCTGCGCCATAGTAGAACTATTCGGGTCACTGACAGGCAGCACATCGACCATCGCGTAGTCGTCCTGCTTTGCGCTTATCTCCCCTCGGAGGGGCTCGTACCCGTACTCAACAGGGGCGTACTCCGCAAGAATCGATTTCAGGAGCTTGAACTCCTGTTTCATAGCGTAGTGCACACGAGCCTGTACAGCCGCCATAGGCTTGAGCGTGCGTTCCAACAAGGCCAACGTCGTACCTACCGGCGCGTTAGCAGACATGTCAGAAATATTCATGTCACTGATGGCCCCGAGTCTACGGCCTTCCTGCGTTATCTGATTCAGTAACGCGACCAGTGTCTGACTCGGTTCCTTATAAGGAAGGGGCATGATGTTGTCGCGGATCGATCCGGACGGCACATCAACGTCTTTCCACTCCCCCGGCTCAATCGGGGTGTCATCACCCTTTATACGCAACCCACGGGATTTCAGACCCCCCGGAAGGTTAGACAGGGTGCCTGCGTCCACCAATTGCCGTAGGAGCGATGTTCCCGCTCGGGCGTACCCCCCTATGATATGTATCAGCCCCAGCCCATAAAAGCCGAAACCCGGTACATATACATAGTGGACAAAGTGCTGCCGCTTCAGGGTCAGTGGGTCTGTCTCGTCCCAGTTCCTGCGTACCGCTAAAACTTCATTACTACCCTGCTCAATAGTAACAACGTAAGGCTTAGCAATATCATCGTCGTCATCAACACCATCGATAATAAGATCCGCATGGACCTCATATAGGGTGTACCGCCCGTCATCATTGAGGGTAAACCCACCTTCTTCGGCTTTTTTCTCTTCGATGTCGGTGTGGTACGGCTGGGGGTCACCCAATTCAACATCCGC
>Ga0098049_1000097_pt1 | contig 31233 bp, 30 predicted proteins | sample 13BtaG_FD_92582 | JGI IMG/M metagenome (GOLD analysis project Ga0098049, IMG submission 92582) | Marine viral communities from the Subarctic Pacific Ocean - 13B_ETSP_OMZ_AT15268_CsCl metaG | ecosystem: Environmental > Aquatic > Marine > Oceanic | place: Subarctic Pacific Ocean | collected...
TCTCCCGTTCGAAAAGCTTGCATTGCTTTCGATGCTCCTTGGCTTGAAGAGCTTGGCGTCGGTGCTGGCGATATTGTGGGGATTAAGAAGAACAGAGACTACGGGATAACCATCGAAGGGGTAAAGTATTTCAGAGTCAGGGCAGAAGACATTATGTATGTCGAAAACTAAGTTTACAACCATCTCTGCTGCCAAGCGTTTGATGTCATCTATGGAGTCGGCTATAGACAATATGATTGACGAAATCAAGAAGCCTGTAGATCCAGACATCAACGGAAGTGCGCGTAAGGCCGAGCTCCAGTCTATTAAACAGACAGCTACGGACTGTAAGGAGTTAATCGTTGAAAGACAGCGACTAGAGCAAATGATAAAAGATTTATCTACCAATGGGTCAATCGAAGAGACAAGAGACTACAGCGGAGGTTTCGCTGAAAGGTTCTCTAAATGATTGGAAAGAAATAGTATGGCAACACAATAAAACAGATTACAAGTTCTGGGAGGATTCCTGGAACGAAAAAGAAGAAGACTGAGTTGTTGGTTTTCGTCAGGCGGCCTTCTACGCGAAAAGGGCTTATCAACTGGGGCGTAGTTCAGTTGGTTAGAGCGTCTGTCTTATACACAGGAAGTCGTGGGTTCAAGTCCCACCGCCCCAACAATTTATTATATTTGTACCATGAAGCTTAAAAAGAGAGACTACAAGAAGGAGTATGCCAAGTACGGAAAGGGCGGTAAAGCCAAGAGGTACAGGGCTGCTCTCAACCGTATAGCTAGACGCCTTGGCGTTTATGGCAACGGTGATGGTCTCGATAACGCGCACGTCGGCACGTCTGACAAAACCAAGCCTCAGTCGGAATCTAAAAACAGAGCAAACAATAGACCTAGGCGGAGACGCAGTAGGTAAGGGCTGCACCTGTAGCTCAACTGGATAGAGCATCGCCCTTCTAAGGCGAGGGTTCGGGGTTCGAGTCCCTGCGGGTGTACTAAATTAAATTCAACACAATGGCTAAGATTCAAGTATCAGAATACAAGAAGAAACGTATTCGTCGGAAAGGTGTCCACGCTAAGACTAAGACATCTAAAAACAAAAATTCAGTTAATTACAAGAAGCCTTATGCTTCACAAGGACGATAATTATGGCTACTTACATTTGCGAGTGCGGAGATCACGAAGAGGATAAAACTGGTGTCACCATTAGATTTGTTGACGACAAAGCTCAACACCAGATCCAATGCCCATGCGGAAAGCACATGGACATTAAGAACCCTAAAACAGGTGCGCCTAGTTTCAAAAGAAACAGGTGGGGTCAAGTATACTGATGCAGGACTTTCTTGACTTCATGCAAGAAGTTGCTGGGTTTTACAACTCTTTTGGAACTGAGAACAAACAGTACGATCTCGACGGTGACGGCATAGTTACGGTTTTAGATTGGCTAGAGTTCTTATCCAACCAGCCTTACTTTTGAGCGTTCTAATAAACATAGAAGGATATGATGACCCTGCTATCTCGATTTGCCCCAAGGGTACGAAAGGTGAAAGTATTGAGCTCGGTGGGCTACTCATTGTTCTTCCCGCTCAGCCTCCCAAAAAAGAAATTGCAGGACATGGACGTCCAGACCACCTGCAGCTGTGGGAAAGGATTCCTATGCCAAAGGAGCTGTCTAGGATTAAGTCTATGGATGAGTGGGGGGAGATGCCTAGGGAGTTTCGACAAAAGTTTTCTTCGTATATCGAAGAGGAGTTTCGCCGTAGGCGTGACGGCTTTTGGTTTTACAACGCAGGTGTCCCTACATATATTACGGGGCGGCACTATATGATGCTACAGTGGACTAGGATGGACATAGGTCACCCTAGCTATCTTGAGTTCCAAAGAAATATCTTCTTACATTTGGCTGCGTGTGAGGCGGACCCACGCTGCATAGGGCAGCTCTACACCAAGTGTCGGCGGAGCGGGTATACGAATATCTGTTCCGCCGTTTTGGTTGATGAGGCCACGCAGGTCAAAGATAAGCTTCTTGGCATCCAGTCTAAGACTGGTAAGGACGCGCAAGAGAATATCTTTATGAAAAAGGTGGTGTACATGTTTAGGCACTACCCATTCTTTTTCAAGCCTATCCAGGACGGCACAACTAACCCCCGTATGGAGCTGGCCTTTAGGGAGCCCAGTAAAAGGATTACGAAGAACAACAAGACCTCTCAAACAGGTGAGGCCTTGAATACAGTGATCAACTGGAAGAACACTACTAACAATGCTTACGATGGTGAGAAGCTTCATATAATGTACCTTGATGAGGCTGGAAAGTGGGAGAAGCCAACAGACATTAGAGACGCATGGAGGATACAGAGGACATGCCTGATTGTAGGTAGAAAGATTGTAGGCAAAGCAATGGTTGGTAGTACCGTAAACCCTATGGACAAGGGAGGTAAGGAATACAAGGACCTTTGGCAAGACTCAAACCCATCTGAAAGAAATGCAAACGGTAGAACTAGGAGTGGTCTTTACAGACTGTTTATACCAGCCTACGAATCTCTTGAGGGTTTTTTTGACATCCACGGACGTCCAATCATTGAAGATCCTTCTGAGGCTGTCGATGGTCTTGACGGTGATTCTATTGATTCAGGAGCGAAAACGTTTTTAAAGAACGAAAGGTCAAGCCTCAAGGGTGACCCCTCAGAACTCAACGAGGTGACAAGGCAGTTTCCTTTTACAACCGACGAAGCCTTTAGAGATAGCATTGACGGTAGCTTGTTTAATATCGGAAAGATATATGAGCAGATACAGTATAATGACGAGTTGTTTCCAAACCCAGTGGTTAGGGGTAATTTCGTTTGGAAGGGTGGACAGCAGGATACAGAGGTTGTATTTAAGCCAGACCACCAGGGTAGGTTTAAAATAGCTTGGATGCCTCCCGTGGAGATGAGAAACAAAAAGAAGTTTGATCGAAACAAAAGAATAGCGCCCAATGCAGAGCTGGGGGTAGGCGGGGTTGACTCTTACGACCTTGACGCCACCGTCGATGGACGGGGGTCTAAGGGTGCGCTACACCTATACAACAAGTTTCACATGGAGCATCCTGCTAACATGTTTGTTGTGGAGTATGCGTCCCGTCCGCCTTTGGCTAAAATCTTCTATGAAGACTGCTTGATGGCTGCTGTATTTTACGGCTACCCTTTGTTAATTGAAAACAATAAGTACGGTATCGCAAGATACTTTGAATCAAGGGGTTACGATGGCTACTTAATGGACAGGCCGAGACATCTTCTCAGCGCAAACTCCAAGGTCAACGTCAAGACAAAGGGGATACCATCAAACTCTCAAGACGTGATACAGGCTCACGCCCACGCCATAGAGGACTACATACATGATCACGTTGGTGTAAACAGAGAAACAGGTGAGTATGGGGCTATGTATTTAAACAACACCCTTGAGGACTGGATAGGCTTTAAAATAAACAACAGAACAAAGTTTGACTTGACTATCAGCTCTGGACTTTGCCTTCTCGCAGCTCAAAAAGCAAAGAAGAAAAAGAAAGAGTCTAACTTTAATGAGAGTCAGTTTTTTAGGCGATATAAGGTACGGGGATGATTTGTTATATTTGCGGTAAATCAGCCATAGATGTATAATAGCACAAAGCCGTCGTCTGGATTTCCCAACCCTCTTGCAAACCCCATGGAGAAGCAGGGGAAGAAATATGGCTTGCGTTATGCAAAGGCTATCGAGGGTCAGTGGGGCAAGATGACAGACAAAAACTCGTTGCACGGTAGCAGGAACGGAACCTTTAAGAGAAACAGGAGTTACGCCAACGGCACCCAAGACACTAGCATATACAAGCAGCTTCTTACTTCACTCAACCCTAACGGTGCTGATGGTAGCTTGTTGAACATAGACTTTACTCCAGTTCCGATACTACCCAAGTTTGTAAGGATTGTCGTAAATAAAATCCTTTCCAGAAACCCATACCCCAACCTTGAGGCTGTAGACCCTTTGTCTTCTTCGGAAAAGAACAAGGAGAAAAAAAGACTTAGGACTCAGGTCGCTGTAAAGAAAGATCTTCAAGAACTGAAGACCATGACTGGTGGCCTAAAGCTAGACGTAGATCCAGATCAGCTTCCTGATAGTTTGGAGGAGGCAGAAATCTTTTTGGATACCAACATAAAGACCGATGCAGAAATAGCTGCTCAGGTTGCTACAAACATGACTCTTTCTTGGAGCAACTTTAATGACGGGGCGTACAGGAGGTGTGTAAACGACTTGGCTTCTATAGGTGTTGCTGTCACCAAAAGGAGCAACGATCCTAACTACGGAATTAAGATTGACTATGTAGATCCATTGAACTTTGTGCATAGCTTCACAGAAGACCCCTTCTTTGAAGATGTAATCTATGCTGGTCATGTTAGAGAAATAACTGTATCGGAGCTCAGAAGAATAGCAGGCAACGAGCTTGATGAGGAGAGCATAAAGAAAGTCATGAAGGTGGCCTCTAAGAAGTCTGGCAACTACGACGCCACAGGGTACAGCATTGACAACAAGAACAACAGGGAGGCTTATTCGGAGCACATGATTCAGGTTCTTGACTTTGAGTTTATCTCAGTGGACTGCATGTATTTCGAAGAGAAGGAAAACAGACACGGTAATACAGGGTTTTACAACCAGGGGTTTGAATACAAAGAAAGAGCTGGATCTGTGTTTGAGAGAAAGTCTCATAAGATGGAGATGGAGATGCTCTATGGGGGGTCATTTATTATGGGCACTGATATAGTATTTAAGTACGGCCTTGTTGCCAACGTCCCTAAAAACGTACATGATTTATCTAAGTGCAGGCTGTCCTACTCTCCAGTAGCTACCAACCTGAACAACAACATGCCTAAGTCTATGGTTGACAGCTGTATAGGCTTTGCTGATATGCTTCAGATAACTCACTTGAAGCTTCAGCAGGCTATAGCTAAGGCCAAGCCTGACGGACTGATTATTGATATTGAGGGATTGGAGAACGTTCAACTCGGTAAGGGTGGTGAGCTTCAGCCTCTAGACTTGCACGACATTTACGAGCAGACGGGGGTCTTCTATTACAGAAGTAAAAACCCAGAGGGTGGATTCCAAAATCCTCCAGTAAGAGAAATAGGAAACTCAATAAGAAACATCAATGAGCTTATTGGTTTGTACAACCACTACCTCAGATTGATAAGAGATACCACTGGTATCAATGAGGCTATGGATGCAAGCTCTCCAAAGGGGGATGCCTTGGTAGGGGTTAGGCAGCAAGCTATATCTGCAGGCAACAACGCTATATATGATATAACTAACTCAGCGTTAGTGCTTTACAAGAAAGTTTGCCAAGACATAGTAAAGTGCATTCAGATTATTCCTCAGGAGTCTGTCCTTATGTCTGTGTATGAGAATGCTATTGGTGAGGAAAACATGAAAGTGTTAAACTCATTTAGCGATCTGCCTATGTATAACTTCGGTGTTCAGGTCCAGAAAGAAATGGAAGATGAGGAGAGAGCTTTCTTGGAGCAGAACATCCAGGTGGCCCTGGCTCAAAAAGAAATTGACCTTGAAGACGCTATAGCCGTCAGAGACCTAAAGGATATCAATCAAGCAGAAAGGCTTCTTATTGTTAGGCGTCAAAAGAGAATGAAGCGCCAGCAAGAGATAGCACAGCAGAACTCTCAGATGCAGGCTCAGCAACAGGCTCAGGCTTCACAGGTTGCTTCTCAGTCTAGAATGCAAGAGGCTCAAATGGAGGCTCAGCTCAAGGCTCAGGAGCTGCAGCTCAAGAGTCAGCTTGAAGCTCAACTCGAAGAGGTAAAGCATGGCTTTAGAAAAGAGATTGAGATGATAAGGGCTCAAGCAACTCTAGGATTTAAAACTGATGATCAAGAATTTAAGGAGAAGATAGAGGTCCTTAAGGAAGACAGGAAGGACGACAGGGTTGACAAGCAGGCTTCTAAGCAATCAAAGCTTATATCTCAAAGAAAAGGTACTAGAGGGGAGCTCGAAGAAGGTCAAGCACCAACAAACATTAGTGAACTCATACAATAATGGCAAGTAAGATAAATCTAGATATTTCAGAAAAGCTGAATATCACATGCAGGAAAGGAGATACCTTTACTATGACCCTGAATATAAAGGACTCCTCTGGTACAGCGGTAACTCTTTCCACTAGTGGGTATGAGTTTCTTATGCAGGTTAGAGGTGGTAAAAACGTAAGGACAAAAGAAAGACCCCTTGTGATGGGGACTGCATCAAAAGGAAAGCAAGCTCAAAACAAAGAAGGGGTTACCAACTTTACATTTACTACAGACGATAGCGGAAATGTAACTGTTTCTGCAGCAGACTCTGTAATGAGAAGGGTGCCAGCTGGCAGATATGTTTATGACTTACAACAGATTGTAAACAACGTAACTACTACTATTCTTGAGGGTGTATTCATTGTAAATGATGACATTTCAAACGTAGAGGTATAATGGCTATAACAGTACAAGAATCCTCTGGGAACACCTTAGCTGTTAGTGTGTCTGACGGCACCTCTACCACCTTTACAACTACTGAAAGCTCTATTTCTTTTTCCTCTCCAGTCTCATCCTCTGTAGAGGTTTTAGGCAAGGGCCCCAAGGGGGATACTGGTGCTACAGGAGCTACAGGAGCTACAGGAGCAACGGGGGCTACAGGGCCGCAAGGCCCAACAGGTTCCACAGGGTCTACGGGGTCTACGGGGCCTCAGGGCGCTACGGGGCCTCAGGGCCCAGCAGGTTCTGACGGCACTTCTCCTAATGCTTTTACCACGCTTGCCGTATCTGGTCAAGACAATGTCGTAGCTGACGCAACGGACGACACCCTGACTCTTGCCGCTGGGTCTAACGTAACCATTACGACCAGCGCATCAAGCGACACAGTTACGATAGCTTCTGCTGATACAAACACTCAGCTAAGCACCGAGCAGGTTCAGGATATTGTAGGCGGTATGTTTTCTGGCAACACAGAGACACGAATCTCTGCTACGTATCAAGATGATGACGGAACAATAGACCTTGAGGTTGACGCTATCCCCGTAGATCTCACATCTGACGGAGCTGGTACAATACACGCAAACAATGTTCCCACCCTTAACCAAAGCACTACTGGTAATGCTGCAACAGCTACAGCACTTGCCACGGCAAGAGCAATCAACGGAGTAAACTTTGACGGCACTGCACCTATCACGGTTACTGCTGCTGGATCTACGCTCTCTGATGAGGTCCCAGTGTCAAAGGGGGGTACAGGCGCTACATCGTTTACCTCTAATGCTGTACTTACTGGGAACTCTACTTCTGCTATACAGGCAGAGTCTGCCCTTACTTATGACGCAACTGCCGATACGCTACAACTAACAAGCTCCACAGGAGGCTACCCTAGAATTGAACTTAAATCTGAGGCAAACGTCACTGGAGGTCAAAGATTTGTTTTCATAAAAGATAGAGGGGCCGCTCCAGCAGATGGTGACACTTTGGGTGTTGTTAGGTGGGAGGGAGAAGACTCTGGTCAGAACGCAACTACTTACGTTCAAATATTTGGAAAAATATCAGACGCAACTGACGGCTCAGAGGGAGGCCATTTGGGGCTTCAGGTTGCATCTCATGATGGAGAAATGAAGATTGGCCTTGAGCTTGTAGATGGAGATGCTGAAGATGAGATTGATGTAAACATTGGGAGTGGAGATGCTTCGGTAACGACTATCAACGGATCTGCTGTTTTAAACAGAAAGTTTTCAGTTACTGGAGACACCGACGGAACTTTTCAGGGCGACGTAGTTTACTTTGGTGGAACAACATCTATGACTACTGGTGCTTTGTATCACTACAAGTCAGATGGCACTTGGGAGTTGGCTGATGCTGATGCAGCAGCTACTTGTGATGGATTGCTTGGTATAGCCCTTGGCGCGGCATCAGATACAAACGGTGTTTTGCTTAGGGGTATGGTGACTGTAGATCATGATACGGGTGCAGTAGGTGACGTCTTGTTTGTCTCTACAACAGCGGGCGACATAACTGCTACAGCGCCCTCAGGCAATGCCGATATCGTAAGAGTCGTGGGATATTGTTTGCATGCGTCTAACGGTCAGATCTGGTTCAACCCAGACGGAGCGTTTGTAGAGGTTACTGCATAATGCCTACAATCAACGCAAACAGGGTGGGTGGCGCCATTGGTGCTGGTAGCAGTACATTTAGTACGGCTCGTGAATCTAATGCAAATACCGTAACCGACAATCCATCGACGTCTGATTCAAATGCGATACAGCATTTTTTCTCTTCAGGAAGAGGTGGCGGTACTCACAGATTTAGAAGGGTGTTTATTCACTTTGATACAAGCAGTGTGTCAGTAGCACCACAGGACGCAACGTTAAGGCTTGTTGGCCATGGAGATGTGTCTGCTGACGTGATAGCAGTTAAAAGCACTGCAATGAGTGGTGACGGAAGTACGGCTTTAGCTGCCTCTGAGTTCTTTTCAAGCATAGACTACAGCACCGCATATTCTTCAGAATTGTCGTCATGGACAAATTCGAGCACAAACACCATAACTCTCAACTCAACAGCTCTTACAGACATAGGTAACAACGACAACTTTACAGTTGCTATTATAGAGCATGATTCTGACTTTCAGGATACAGCCATTGTTAGTGGAACTGTGGCTTCAGGAGTAGCGTTTGGAAGTACCATAATTTTGACCTATACTGCTGGAGCCTCTGGGTATAGTCACAAGGTCAGCGGTGTAGCTTCTGCCAGCATATCAAAAGTCAACACTGTGGCTACGGCAAGCATAGGAAAAGTCAATACAGTCGATTGATTATATTTGCATTATGGCACTAAGTGAAAGCGATAAAAAGAAACTAAAGAGGTACGGTCTGTCTGGTTTAAGCAAGCCCAAGAGATCTGCATCTGGAAAGAAGTCTCATATCGTCGCTGTACGTGTGAACGGCAAGATTAAGATTATCAGATTTGGAGAGAAGGGGGCTAGTACAGCAGGTAAGCCCAAGGCTGGGGAGTCCGCAAAGATGAAGGCTAAAAGAAAATCCTTTAAATCTCGTCATAGAAAGAACATCGCTAAAGGACCCAGCAGTGCTGCGTATTGGGCAAACAAAGTAAAGTGGTAATGAAAACTATCAAGTACAAAAAAGGAGGAAAGCTTAATGTGTCGTCTAAGACCCAAGTGGTTGACCCCCCCAAAGGATTCCACTGGATGGAGGAGCGTGGACGCTACTTCCTCATGAAGGGAGACTATAAGCCTCATCCAGGGGCTGTTGCAAAAGCAAAATTTAAACTTGCCAGTCACCCCAAGGGATAATGAAAATCAACAAGAAATACCTGAAGGGTAGTAAGAACCCTGGACGGAGGGCAGCGCTTATCAAGCAGATAGCCGCTATATACAAAAAAGGTAAGCCGTACCCAAAGAACTTGGATGCGCTTATGAAAGAAAGAGACGCACTATGAAGATTATGAAGAAAGGCGGTATGGCTGGATTGTCTGCCGCACAAAAAGAAGTTTACCGCAGAGGCCTTGCTGCCTACATGAGCTCTGGTAACAGACCAAAGGTGTCTCAGCATGCTTGGGCTATGGCTCGTGTGAAGTCTGCTTTTGGAAAGCGCGAAGCCGCTAAGATTGCCTCAGGAAAGGGCAAAAAGAAGAAGAAATAATAATTAGTATATTTGCACAAATAACTACTAAAAATGGCAACCACAACTGCAACCATTACGCTCTCTAGTTCTGACCTCACTGGGGACTCTTTGTCTTTGAGCACAACGACCAACCTCAACAAGGCTGGCACACTTACTGGTTTGGACCAGACTACTGGCGTTTCTAGAATGATTATCGCCGCTGCTTCTACTACGAAGATTATTGCGGACGCCGACGATTACGCTAGTGGACCTGCCAAGAACCATAAGGTTTATGTCAAGATGTTGAGCACCGTAGCTACAGAGTATGTCACCCTCACTGTTGACTCTCAGGAAATTGGTCGCTTGTACGGTGGAGACTTCGCATTTATTCCCTTTAGTAATTCCGATGGAACTCACGATGTAAAGGTCACAACCCCTTCAGGTCAGACCAACACGTCTGTCGAGTACATCGTAATTCACCAGGCATAATGGGTTCGGTCAGAGCAACGATATCTCTTTCCACCACTAATGTCATGCCAACCCCAGTTAATGTTGGGGCCAACATAACGTTCAATGCTGACGGTGGGGCTATCGGTCGTGCCAAAGTTTTACAGACTGCTGTACATAACAATGCTCTGGACTTGTACGTTGCCAACGACAAGCTCGTAACGGCATACTTGTACGTCAGAAACCTTGAGGCTGAGAGAGAGAACTTCGTATACGTCTACAACAACGCCAACTCAAACGATGTGGTTGCTAAGCTTGGCGGTGGCGAATTTTGTTTTGTTCCTGTAGCGGCTGATCAAAATCTCAAGTGCTACGCTACAAAAATAGATAGCGTTGTAGAGTTTGCTGTATTCGGATTGGATAGCTCAGCAGCAGGACCGTTCGTAGGATCTGGAGACTAATAAATAACTAAGACATGGCTTTTTCAACCATAGAAGTAGTTCCCACACTGGACACATCCGCGTATGCTGACAATGATGTATTGTTTACATCTGCTGCAGTAAAACTCCCTCACAGGCACTGTAAGGTTTTATCAGTATCAGCTATATGGAACGATGCACAAGCTGTTGGTGAAGACATTATTGTTATGTTTTTTAAAGAAAACACTAATGCCCTTGGGACAATAAATGACGCAGCTTCTATATCTGGAGCTAATCTTAAGGCAAATGTTTTTTTGGGGGCTAGTCGTTTGTCAAACAACGGAGAAACTTCTCTTGGAGTGCCAACTCTGCTTGTAAGCCAGCACATGAACGATGACTCAGCCGTTATTAGTGGCCACAACTCTTTTGTTTTGACAGAGGGGTCTACTAAAAACACATGTTACGTTCAGGGACTCCTTGAGGCTGGATCTGGCACGTTTGATGCCGACAGCTTAGTTCTTTCCATAAGCGTAGAATACTAATTATGGGTTACGACATAATAACAGTCACGCCAGTTCTTTCTGCGACGGCGGACGCTTACGGAGATCAAGAAGTGTTGTTTGTTTCTGCAGCTGTGAAATTACCGCACAGGAATTGCAAGGTTCTTGACGTTTTTGCTATTTGGGATGATGATCAGCTTAGCCAGACTAACGCCAGAGAGTTTATTGCTTTGTTTTTTAAAGAAAACACAACGGATCTTGGAACCCTTGCGGGCTCTGCCTCTATAACTGGTGCTCAGATAAAGGCTAATGGTTTTTTGGGTTCTACAAGACTTGTAGATTCGGGAACCGCAGTTTCTCTTTACGGCAATCGAGCTGAGGGCGACTCAGGGGCTTTTCCGCACTTATTTGTTGGTCAGCACATGAACGACAACAACACCAGCGCTTCAAAAAATTATGAATTTGTCATTGAGGAGGGTTCCACCAAGAACACTTGTTATGTACAAGGCCTTTATGAGGTAGGAGAGAATTCATCTGGCACTGATACTTTTGCTGCTGATTCCTTGACCCTTACAATTTGCGTAGAGTACTAATTAAAAACAACTAATTTAATATAAATGGAAAATCAACCATCTGGAGCCCAAGGCTTCGAGGTCTTCGACAACGTCGAGGACCTTTCTGCGTCTATGAATGCTGAACAGCAACCACAGGCCGAAACACAACCTGAAACAACTGAGCCAGTTGCTGAACCCGTAACGGAGTCAGCACCAGAGCCAGCTGTACAGCAGCAATACGAGGAGTCTGCATACGTAGACCCTGAGGCTGCACCAACACAAGAAACAGAGGAGTACTCTGAGTCTGATTACGAACAAGCAGTTCTTTCATACATGAGCGAGCGGCTCGGTAGAGAAGTGGGTTCGTTTGATGACTTTAGTGCTCCACAACAAAATGCTCTAGATGAGCGTATCGAAGCTATCTCCCGTTTTGTAGAAGAGACAGGTAGAGGCCCAGAAGATTGGTTTGCGTATCAATCGCTCAACCCATCCGAGATGGATGATATGACAGCGATTCGCGTTAGCATGGCTAGCGAGTACTCAGGCCTTTCTGCGGAAGAACTCGATACGTTGGTTCAGAGCAAATATAAGGTGGACCCAGACCTCAATAGTGAGGACGAAGTTCGCCTTGCCCAGATTCAACTTAAGGTTGACGCTCAGGGTGCAAGACAAAAGATCGAGGAGCTCCGATCTAATTATCAAGCACCTGAGGCTAGATCAAATCAAGTTGAGTCTATTGTAGATGAGGCATGGGTCTCTAAGATGTCAAGTGAAGTAGATCAGATGACTGGGTTGGAGTTCGACCTGGGCGGTGAAAAGAGCTTTACTTTTGGTCTTGACGACTCATACAAGTCTCAACTCAAAGAAAAGAATGCTCGTCTCGACGAGTACTTCGACTCCTACGTCAACGATGACGGAAACTGGGACTACGACAAGCTTTCTTCTCACAGGGCTGTAGTTGACAACATCGACGCTATTGTGGCTTCTGCATACAAGCAGGGGTTGGGCGACGGTCAGCGCACTCTGGTAGACAAGGCAGCTAACGTACAGTCTCAGACTCCTACGGAGGCGGGGATGCCCCAATCAAACCCCTTGACTTCCCAACTAAAACAAATCATGGGCAGTCAAAAGGGTAAAATGACTTTTAAAATCTAAAAACTAAGAAATTATGGCAACAGCCGCACAACCATCAAGTGGTATTGACGTAGCAGCAAGCGCGTTTCAAGCATCACCCGATAAATATCAAGCCCTCGGAGACCTTTTGAATGCAGCAGCATCAAGCGTCACCGACGTAGTCGGAAAGCCCGACGTAAGTGAACTTTTGGTCGAAACCTACGGAGACCAAGGTATCACTGGATTCCTTCAAATGACTGGCGCTGTCACCTCTGCAGGTGCTTCAGACCAAGTCGAATTTTACGAAGCAGGTAGACGTCATAAGACGTTGGCTTATGCTGGCGCAACTTACGGAGCATCTGACGCTTTTGTAACCCTTGATGACGAGACTGCCACTAAGGGCAACCTTCAGGCTAACGACGTTGTGATGGACGCTACGTCTGGCGTTCGTTTCATTGTCCAAGATGGCGACGGAACACTTGCTGACGGCACCTCTGCACAGGTCGTTCTCCTTAAGCTCGATGGCACGGATGCCGCAGCTAACGAGTTGACTACGGGTGGTGGAACTTTGATTGTTATTGGAAACATGTACGGTCAAGGAACTGATCAGCCAGTAGCCTTTGTTCAGCCCGAAGTTTTGCGTAGAATCAACTCTTACGCTATTGTAAAGGATCGTTACCAAGTCAACGGTTCTCAAGCAACCAACATCGGATATGTAAACATCGGCAACGGTGACTACAGATGGTTCATGTACGGAGAGCAAGAGGCTCGTAAGCGTTTCATGGACAAGCGTGAGATGACTTTGTTGTTTGGTGAAAAGAGACCCGCAGCTGGCGATGGAACAGACCTTGGTGCTGGTGAAATTGCTGGATCTGAAGGTTACATCACAGCTCTCGAAGCTAGAGGTATCAACGTAAGCAATGCTAACGCTAACCCTCTCGACTCTTTCGCTGAGTTTGATGACATCATCTTGGAGTTGGACAAGCAAGGCGCTCCTGCCGAGTACGCTATGTACTTGAACAGAAAGCAAGACCTCGCTATCGACGACATGTTGGCTGGAGGTATCGCTACTAGCACTACCGCTGGTTTGACTGGTCAGTTCGGTGCGTTTAATAACGATGCTGATATGGCTGTCAAGTTGGGCTTTAAGTCTTTCACTAGAGGTGGATATACATTCCACAAGCACGATTGGAAGCTCTTGAATGATCCTACCCTCTTGGGTGCCTCAAACAAGTTCCAAGGTGTTATGTGTCCATTGGCTACTGTTGCTGATGCCCGTACTGGCGTCAAGGCTCCTGCATTGGAGATGAAGTACAAGGCTTCTAATGGCTACAGCAGAGAGATGGAGCACTGGGTGACTGGTGGTGGTGTTATGGGCCACACAAACAACGGTGATGCAGGTAAGGACGTTGCTACGTTCCACTACCGCTCTGAAGCTTGTTTGTTGACTCGCGCTGCGAACCAGCACGTTTTGATCAAGGGATAATTAACCTGAAGTAAGAGAGGGGGCAATGGGCCTCCTCTCAAGCTTCACAATACTTTTAACTATGGCTACATTTAAACACCTCAATGGAGGTAACGTACAGTCAAAGAGAGTTATTGTTTCTAGCGGTTACACAAATAATGCCGCCGTAACTACCACAATACAGCAACCAGCTAACAGCCAAATTGTTGGAGGTCACTACAGACAGCTTCAAAAGGCTACTGTTGCAAGTGGAGGCTCAGTTGGTATTGACGTGGGGCTGTCAACTGACATTGATTCTATTTTTAATGACGGTGCAGACGCTATTGCTGATGCAGTGTCTGGCGCTACAGCTATTCCTGTGGGATTCTTTCTGGACTTCGGAACTAGTTTTGCAGACGCCTCTGCTACAAAAGCAATACAGGGTCTTAATTTTAGTCTAAGCGATGCCGCATCCCCTGCGGTATCTCCTGGATTTACATCTGTTGATCGTGATGTTGTAATTACTGTTACATGCAGCGCACATGATGTGACTGCAGAGACTGGTGAGACAGCAGATTACGAAGTACAGTTGGACTTTAAAATGCTTGGATCAGAGTAACATGAAGTATCTATATTTTGCCGATTCTGCTACCGCACAATACATTGTGCCTTCAGATCGCTTGCTTGGTATAGACGACTCCGACGCCGACACTATTGTTCTCAACTTTGAGGACATGAATGGAAGCACAGGTGAAGTCAGCCAAGTTACTATTGATGTTGCTAGTGGCACTGCCAAGACTGTAATGACATCTATTGGTAACGCTATTTCTCTCGCAAGAGAGTCTGTAGTTGTTATTGCAGATGACGTTAACAGCGCTTACATTGACGCTAATATTACTTCTGTTACAGGCATTACTCACAACGTGACAGGTGCTTCGGGTGGGATTACCGCTAGTTCTGGTAACTTTGTCGCCACCAATGGTGACTTTGTTATTACTGCTGCTGATCATGGTATTATTCATACCAATTCAGGGACTGTAACTCAAGCGACGAATCATACTACGGCTGTAGAAATCAATGCTACGTCTGGCGTAATACAGCTAGCAGCGGCTACCCTTGCTGCTACAACAAATGCTGAATTTACAGTAACTAATTCAACAGTTCAGGCTGATTCAGTAATTCTGATAACGGTGCAAGATGAAAACACAACTGACAATGTTCAACTTGCTGCTGCTGTTCATACAATCGCAGGAGGAAGCTTTAAAATCAGTTTGGTGAATCCACACTCAAGCGGGAATACGTCTGCAACTGCAAGCAAGATTCACTTCTTGGTAATCAACAATAGCTGATACTTGTAATACATTCACGAGAAAGGCTCCCTGCGGGGGCCTTTTTCTTTTTACTATATTTGCGGTATCTTTAATGCAATGAAAAAGTTCTTCTTGTTTAGAACAGAAAAGGAGTCTCAATCCTCTGGGAATGATACGTCTAACTCTGGTTTTGGTATCTCTACGATATCAATGCCAGCTGATAACGTATCCCTGCTTACTACCAAGCTAGGGGCTGTCGTCATTACATTCAACGAATCATCTGCATTTGAGACTACCTTCCTCAAAGAGGGGGAGTCCTTGCCCAAGACTAAGGTCGAGGTTGCTTGCAATGTTGGCGATGAGACTGATCTTCTGGAGCAGATACTGAACTTTATTTCAAACCCCTCTGGCAAAAGCGTCATGAGGTTCGATAACGTAGGAGGGAACTCTACGTCCTCTAAGTTTAACGAGGAGGTAAAAACAAAAGCCATTGTCCCTACACTGGCTGTAAATACGGTAAGTGGAGATATCTCTGTAGGAGACGAAGCCTCACAGTATCAGAACACGATAGCTGGTATTAACTTCTTTGGGAAGTTGCCTACCATAGACTTCAACCATGAAGGCCTTGCAGGGTTTGCTAATACAGATACTGTTTCTTCTTGGGCCAACGCTGGCACAGGATCAGGGGCTTACAACATCAGCAGTGTCGTAAGCACTCCTGCTTGCAACGATCCAGCTTCTTCTGATATAGGACTTAATACAAAGTCTGTAACGTTTTTAACTGCCGAGCACATGGTAGTCCCTACCTTCAGGGCTCAAGAAGAATACATCCTGTACATCGTATTCTCCACTCAATACCAGTCTTCGGGCCAACACAACGATAACGGATTGATAATGTATGGGGATGCGGCTGGAGAGACCATGGGGCCTAGCGGTAGACTACTTGAGGATGTTGCTATTACGTCTGGAATTAAAAGTACACGGGCTGTAAAAAATCTAATTAGCATAAGGCATGCTGGGTCAGGCACTCCTATGCCCGCTACAGCAGTCACATCAGTAGATTTCCCTCAACAGATGTCTGCCTTTACAGCTAGTCCAGACGACATACCATGTCACGTTTTGGTTGTCAGGAGAGACGAGTTCAACAACGTCTTTGTTTACGACAGGTCTGGAGAAATCATTGCAGAGCTATTGGCTGAAGAAAACTCAGTTTCTACCGCCTCAAAAACTGGACCCCTTGAAGGTGCGCTTGAAATAGAAAGGCTTGGAACTTCAGGAGACGCAGTTACAGCAAGCCTTAACAAACAAAGCATCGCTCGCTTTGGAGTCATAGATTCAGACCCAGGCACAGACTTTGCATCTAAGCTAGCACAAGATCTTTTTAAATTCTATAACAAACCTTAATTTAATTTACCATGGCTGAACAAGCTACAAAAAGACGGGCAGGCCGCCCCAAAAAGGCCGAGACAGTAGAGGCTAACATACCTCCCGTACCAACCACTCAAGCGCCTCCAGCTAAGCCTAAGAAGCCAGCTATCAGACGCAAGGAGACAGTAAACACAAACAAAGAGTTTGAGATTCCTCGCAACGGAGGCGTCGTGTTTATGCTACCTCAAAAGGGTGTCACCGTGTATGACGAAGAAAAGGACTCTGTTCGGGAGATTCGTTACTGCCCCAACGAGCCATCTATCTTCGTAGATGAGCAAAGCGACAACGCTCGCAGAGAGGCTGTCATCTTCAACGAGGGCAGAATCTTCGTACCTAAGAACAAGCCCAACCTGCGCATGTTCCTTGAGGCTCACCCTTTGAATATCGCCAAAGGCGGTGGTCTCTTCAAGGAGGTCAACAAGAAGGTAGAGGCTGAGCAGGAGCTTAGAAGAGAGTTTGTTGTAAGCGAGGCTGTAGACAAGGTGAGAGACTCAGAGGTGTCTGAGCTCCTCCCAGTAGCTATCTACTTCAACGTAAACATCAACGCTCCTGTATCTGAGATCCGCTACAACCTGTTGCGTATTGCAAAGAAGAACCCACAAGACTTCTTGGAGTCGTTTGACTCCCCTCAGGTTATGGCTAGAAGCTACATCCAGCAAGCTGCCGACTACCAGATCATTAAGATCAAAAGAGACGGGGTGTACTGGTTTGACAGCAACAGCCTGATTGTATCTATTCCTGTTGGTCAGGACGCAATGGACGTCATGACTAGGTTCTGTTTGACAGAAAAAGGAGCCTCGGTACTATCGAGTCTGGAAGAGCGCCTAGAGCGCTTGTCGTAAAGAGAGGCCCTTCGGGGCCTCTTTTTTTTGTTTGTATATTTACAGCATGGTAAGTGTAATCAGAGTATACGAAGCTGTAAGGGATCTTTGCAACAAAGATCAGAAAGGCTTTATCACTCCAGCAGTATTCAACAGGTTCGCAGCTGTGGCACAGCAGAACGTCTTCAATGAGATGTTCAATGAGCTAAAGCTAGCGACTAAGTTGCGTAGATCGGGTTCTGATGCAGGCAGGGATAAGTCTGCATATAAGATGGTGGAGGAGGACCTCTCTTTCTTCGTGAACTCTGTCGTACTAAATGTAGCAGAAGAGGAAGGGCAGGAAACGGTTCAAGATGCTGAGGGCGGTGACATAGTGCAGTTTATCCATGAGGTTGCTATTCATAATAAGCCAGCAAATCTGTCAAAGATTATAAGCATGACTGTAGTAGATGGCCCTCCTGTAGAGATCATATACGACCTTGAAAAAGCAGAGCGTGTTCTCAACAGCAACCTATCGGCCCCTACGGAATCATACCCTGTGGCCCTTGTAAATGCAAGAACAATAGAGATATTTCCTCAGTCTATCTCTAGCGACGTGCAGATGAGGTACTACAGAAACCCAAGGTCTATGGACTCTGTGGGAAAGATAGATGACTCTAACTTCCCTAAGTATGGGGCGCAGACTATTTCAGATGGCTTCGTTGTCGCTGACTTGGCTTCCTGCTACGACTTTGAGCTTCCAGGACACTATTTCCCTGAGCTGGTAGGAGAGATAGCTAGAATGATTGGGGTGAGGTTGAGGGACGATGTGATTGCCCAGTACGGTGTATCTGAAACAAACAACAAGTAATGGCATTTGAAGAAGTAGCATTTAGCGGCACCGCAAATACTGGCGCCATGAACTTTGTCACCTTAAGACAGGTGATAGACGACTTCATCATAACTATGGATGGGGACGACTACGTAAGCAACGCATCCGATGTAGCCATGAGGAACATAGCCCTCAGGGGCATCAGAGAGTTTGGCTTTGATGTAACGAACAGAATCAGATCTATAAAAAGGACTATCGGGTCAAACAACACGGTAGCCCTTCCTGAGGATTTTGTAGGGTTGGTTAAGATGGGTGTGGTAGACAGCGAGGGGATCCTAAGGGTCTTTGGGGAGAACAAAAACATATCGGCCTCAAGAGCTATAGGTTCTACCACTACAGACGCCGAGAAGGGTCCTCTTAACATACCTTCAAACCTAACGCTCAACAGGTCTGACTCTAAGTCTGCTACAGCTGGCAACGATGGTGGTGGTGACAACTTCGACTACTACGTCTTTGAGAACTACTTGTTTCAGGGTGGCATAGGCCGTCTGTACGGCTTGGGAGGAGGAAGGCTTGCAGGAGAGTACAGAGTAAACTTGGACCAGAACAGAATAGAGGTAGATACAACAAGCTCTTACACAGAGGTTGTATTGGAGTATATGTCTGATGAGGCTAGGTCTACCAACCCCGTTATACACGTCTATGCAGAGGAGGCTCTGCGCTGCTACCTGTATTACAAGCTATGCGAGAGAAAGTCTACGGTACCAGCTAACGAGAAGGCGCGAGCCCGATCTGAGTATTACAACGAAAGGAGAAAGGCGAAAGCCCGCATGACCAACTTCACAAAAGAAGAGGCCCTGAAGACAATTCGTAAGAACTATAAGCTGGCACCTAAGTACTGATGATAGAAAAGATAACCCCTAGGAAGCTCAATACATCTAAAGACGCAAGGATTCAAGGTGCTATTGAGATGTATGACGCATACAATGTGTCTATCAACGACTTTACTGATTCTCAAGATTCTTCTTTCTCTTCAGGCGGCGCTATCTCTGGCAGTGAAACTGGGGACCAAGGCGTTATAAAGCCAGCCAAAGGAAACGAAAAAGTAGCTAATAGCTTGGAGCTTACTGATACTGAAGCTGCAACTACAGGCCATAACAGAAGAATTATAGGTAGTGTCACCGACGAAGTCAACGGTGTCATATACTGCTTCCTACGCTCTGAAGAAGGGACGGAACACGGGGTTTATAAACTAGATGGTGATGGGCTCGCTCCTATCTTTACCTCTGGGCACTTTAACTTTCCTAGCAATGGTTTTGTAGATGCAGACATCGTATACCTCAAGGCTGGACCCGTCCTTTACTTTACTGACGGGTTCAACGAGCCTAGAAAGCTACATATAAACAAAGTTTCTTCTCTTTCAGGTCTTAGCGACACTACAGATGATTTTCAAATAGTAGACTTCATCACGGCATGTCCTAAGACGCCTATGCACAGGCCCAGCTTTGCGTTTGACTCAGACCCCAACATTGGGATAAACTTTAGAAACGTACAAGGGTTTCAGTTTGCGTATCAGTGCATATACGATACAGGGGAGGAAACGGCTTTGTCCCCTTACTCTAACGTAGCTGTACCTCCTTCATACCTGAACCAGGGAGCTCTTTCTGAACCAGCTCTTCAGGCGGACAATGTCATAAAAGTAACTGTTCCGCACAAGCTCAATGGGGTCCCTTCGTTTACAAATAATGTAAAAAAGGTCAGGCTGCTGGTTCGTGTGGGTGGTCGTGGACCTTTCTTTGAGGTTGAAGAAAAAGAATTTTTCCCCGATACTGCGGACACTTTTGGAGGCATGGGGTTTGAATTTTCAAACGACTCTGTCGTCACAGCTATACCTCAAGAAGACATAGATAAGCTTGATGACGCTGTACCTAAAAAAGCCAAGGCTCAAGCCGTCGTCAACGACAGGCTCATGTACGGCAACTACACAGAAGGCTTTGATGAGAAAGAAAAGATTGAATGCAGCTTAAGCGTATTTTACGGCGACAGGAAAGAAGAGTTTACTGATCTTGAAATATCAGTTAAAAGCTTGATGGTGGCAACAGGATATGACTACGGCAACAACCTTAATTTTGATGGTGATCTAAACCCTTCTGGCGGTTTCAACAGCGACGATTCAAACCCTCTGATACACAACAGAAGAGCTGGTTATCAGTTTGACTTGTCTGGCCTGCCCTCAACCATAGAGGCCAATACAGAGATTCGTTTTAAGCTTAGCATACGACCAGAAAGAAACTTTGAGCTGTACGACTCAAAGAATTCTTTTCATGCTTTTAAAAACGTAGGATATGGTGCTGGTCAGGACAATCCTGACAACCTGAGTAAAAACGATACCACAAGGACAATAAAAGATCACGCTGGCAACGACAGCGAGATGCCTGCGGTTTTGCAAAAAAACAAAGGTGTTGTCCTTGACGACTTAGTTTGGAAGATAGTTGCCGCCGATGGGGTCCCTGGAGTGGAAAACGAGACAAACCCTCACTCTCCAGGCGTAGATCTTCCGATTACTACTGGACACTCTCCATCTTGCCCCTTTATCATTCCGTCCGCTGCAGTAACCTTTGCCCTAGGGTTGTCTTTTAGTGAAGTTATTGAAGGTTCTGCAGCTGTAAGAGGCAACATATCAAACGCTTTAAGAAATTTCTTTAAGAACGGAGACCTTACTGATGACACAAACGGAAGCTACACAGTAGACAGTTCAATATCTATTGTTTCTTCGGCTTCTGACCACAACCCTATATCTCAAATAGACCAAGGCTTAAATAGCGTTTCTGGATACGGAGAGCTAAACTCTACAGATCCCGTTATTGAAACAATAATGCAGCTTTTTTATAGGGATAATGCTGAAGGTATTTCAACTGGCACCCACAATCTTCCAGTTGATGAGTTATCCCCTTTGGGGTTTGCTGCCATAAATAAAGCTCAGATAAAATCAACCCTTGAGTTCCAAGAGAATGCAACAGCGGCAGTTACGGGAGACAATGACGTAGGACCTATATTCACTTTGGGCTTTAGCGAGCTGTCTGGTTTTGGGGGTAGTGGAAAGCCTGAGTACACCACCATGATACCAAATGTAAAGGTAGACGGAAGTTTAAATTGGTACTGGGCATCTCCATCGTATATGGCAAGTGTTGGAACTGCTAACGGCCCCACAACTGCCAATCAGTTTAGAGGGGAGTTAAGGCAGTTTACTAGCACAGCCGACTTTGGATTTTTCGACTTTGAAAGTGTTTCAAATCTTTACTTTGTTCTTCACCACCCCATAGTGAATGGAGGGAAGTACACTCAGTTCTTTGGACCGTCAGGCTCTTCCGCGTCCTATTTGTATGCAGGCACGGGGGTAGATGAGCTAGCAAACGACTGGGGGAATCCTACGGCTTTTAACGAAAGCCTTCCAGGAGGGGGTAGTAATTACTTGATAGGTGGAGATCAAAACGACAACCCTCAGTATAGACTTAGAAACATAGGGTATGTAAAGGTTAACACTGGGGGTGGGTTGAAGATTACAAGTCAATACAACAACTTCTCAGAAAATGATGAATATCAAAAATACTCTATTGTAGACGGAGAAGTAAACGTGAGGAGACGAAAGACTGGCAATCAACTAGGTCAAAACTTTTGGTATGGCTTTCTTCACGGGACGGAGTATATAGGAAAGCAGAACAACATGTTCCCTTTAAGCCGAGGGTGGAAAGGTGGCGAAAACTTTAATACTTTTCATGGCCTCTTTAGTTATGGAAACTATGTGTATGGCCCCATAGATAACTCTTTGACTGGAGACGAAGAAAGGCTTATCATAAATGAAACCTTCCCCGACGTAGAAGTAAGGACTTTTTCTTATTCTCAGTACGGCACGGGGGTGTCTATAGATCCTCAATCTAGATCATTTAAAAGGTATTGCAACCATGACTTTGGGGTAGTCTTTTATGACGAAAGAGGCCGTCCTGGGAATGTAAATCCTTTGGGGTCTGCTTACGTTGACGGATATAGGGGCACTCAAAACGCAACAGGCGCAGCTTTTGTTGTGGCAAACTTCACCACTGGTACAGGCAATATACCTTCTTGGGCACACCATTACAGGATGGTATACGCGGGCAACTCTACCATTGACGATTTTATCCAGTACTCTGCTGGAGGAGCTTTTGTACCAGACGCTTCTAAAAATAATGACGGGCTTATATACGTGTCCCTCAATTACTTACAGGAAAACAACCTTGTGTCTTACTCTAAGGCTGGAGGTGCCGTGGGAGCTGATGGAGACAAAGACCTGTATACATACTCAGCGGGAGACAGGCTAAGAGTTATATCTTATTACAACAACGAAGACGATAGGATCTTTGTTGACGAAGAAAACCACAGCTTCGAAGTCGTGGGTACTGTAACTCTAGGTGATTCCGACAACCCTTTGGTAGGCGAGAACGAAGATATTCACCCAGCCAAGAAGGGGCAGTTTGTGATACTTAAAGACAACTTCAAGGCTCAAGGATTTAGTTTTGACGACGTCCTTAACTCTAGGGGCGTTAACGCTGGTCTTAACACATCTGACATATACGACTCTTCTACCAACAGGTGGAACAGGCGCTGCATATTTGAGATATACACTCCAACCAAGAGTCAGTCCTCTGAAGACAGGGTGTACTACGAAATAGGCAAAACTTACAACATTATAGAGGCAGGTGGCCAAAGTCGCGCATACCAAACACCTGTCGTCATAATGACAGAGGGTGATGTATTCTTTAGAAAGGCGGCAGTAAACCTTCAGAAGTTTGAAAACAACGCTTTTTTAGGGCTTATAGGCAACGGAAACGGAGAGTCGGACGAGTCCATAGAGCCTCGTTTTAGAAGCTACTATCTAGAGTCCAATACGTTTACTGATAGATTCCCAGGTGCTGACGTAAAGCCTTTTGGTAAGCCTAGGTTTATATCAAGAGAAAAGAAAGAAGTTACAAGGGAGTCGTCTATAAAGTTTTCTGACAAGGCTAATACAGAGTCTAATGTTGTTAGGTACACATCTTTCAACAACTCGAAGCTTCCCTTTAAGGACCTTCAGAACAACGATGGTCCTATCACATCTCTTTTGAATTTCAATGACAGCCTGTTCTGCATACAGCAACTTAAGTGCTCTTCTATACCTGTAGCAAGGACTATATTCTCTGACGCCTTGGGTCAAGAGACGGTACTCGGATCGTCTAAGGTCTTGGGTACGGAGAAATATTACGCGGGAGCTTATGGGTCTAGTCACCCAGAGTCTGTTGCCCACGTTGACAACACTGTATACTTCGCTTCTTCTGATTTCAACCAGGTGTATAGGTTTAACCCTAGCCAAGGCATAGAGGTCATTTCTGGCAAAGGCATGGGGTCTTTCTTTGACTTTACCTTAAATGTTGACAAAGATGGCGACAACAGGATTGTAGGGGGGTACGACCCAGAAACCGATGAGTTTATCCTGTCTGTAAACAAAAATATAGACACCTTTGGTTATACTAATTTTAGCGTTCTTAACCAGCCATCAGGCCAGATAGTTTTTGACGATGTGGAAGGATTTACAGGGTCTGTAGACTTTATTGCTGGTCAGATTTCTGACGCACAGATAGAGATACTTGTGGGCGCTGTACAGAATTTTGGATCCGCCCTTCAGCTTGAACAAGATATCCTTCAGGATATTATAGAGGGCATAGGAACCCTTCAGGGTCTTTTAGAAGAGGACTTTAGTGCTCCAGCGTCGGAAGGACTTAGCCTTGAGTTAACTATTGGTGACTTAACTACACAGATAGGCCCTTTCAGCAACCCTAGCTCTTACAACGCGGCTTTGCAGGAGATACAAAACACTGCTTTTGTAAATCTAGATACAGCGGTAGGACAAGTGCTAAGCTCCTATGAGCAAGCAGATGATGCTTACGACACTCTTATCAGGACCATAGTTCCTTCTATTAAGTCGCTTAAGGATCAGCTGGAGGTTCTTAGCGCTCTTGGTAGTCAAGTAGCAACCTTGGCTTCAGGGGGGGGGGGAAGCGTAGTCGATACCGTAGCTTCAATACTTGAAACAGCTGGGCTTACTGAAGAGGAGCAGGGTGACCTTGCCGACCTCCTTACATCGGCTAGTAACGCAGCGACCTATGGCGCAGATCTTCTTTCATTTTGGAACAATGCGCAGTTAACAACTGTGAGTCCTCAAGATGTAATTGACCTCATCTTTGGATCTTCAGACATAGTTATACCTGAGGAATTTCTAACTGTTGCTCCTGTTTCCATTACATACCTTGACAACGCTGGGGTCGATGATCTCGGAGGGCTCTCTGCCCAGGGCGACAATCTTGGGACTATGGTTGAATTATTCGCTGAGCAATATCAATTTGTTGTTTCTACTGTTGGGTCTCTTGATGTCTCTGGAGCTCTTGCTGAGTTATTTGATTACTTGCAAACTAACATTGCGAACGAAGATGGCTTGATTGCTAATCTTCAGACTGAAATCACACAGCTAAAACGAGAGCTTTACGGTGAAGACGAGGATGAAGGTGGAACTGGCGTCAACGCGGGGCTGTATGAGAACTTTGACGCTCTAAAGAAGTATGCCTTTGGTCCTGATATGAAGCCAATAGAAATCGTGGACCTTAATAACTTTGGTGGGGGGCTTGAATTGACAGGTAATGGCCAACTTAGCGGTGATCAGGGCATAGAGGGTAATATAAAGCTCCTCGAAAGTCAGGTTGCGCAGATTTCCGATGGGCTCGCAGCCGTTTGGGACGATTACGCTCAGGCTTACGTCGATATAAACTCAATTTCAGGCACCGCCCCAATCCAAACGATAAATGTTAACGGAGTGTCTTACAGCACAGAAGGCTATACTACTCAAGTTTTAAACGGCTATGGATCACAGTACGAGGGTGTAGGTTACGCTACTGGTATTCAACAAATTGTGGCTTCGATCGACGGTGGTGACGGATCCAACCCAAGTGACCTTCTTCTAATAGGTGAACTACAGCAAGAGTTGTCAGTTAGATCCACTGTATACAATCAACTTGTAGATGCGTATTTAGATCCTGTATTTAAAGATTTTGATTTTGGAGGCTCCACCACCCTTGTTGTAAACGCATACATAGCCGAGGTGATAGATTACATGAGGAAAATTATACCTTCAGACGAGCTCATGATATCCGTTTACGAAAAAATTTATAGCTTAATCATAAATGGTGTTCAAACTGTTCCTTCAAATATTAACACAGGCGTTAATCCAGTTATTGACTCTACTTGGAGCTGGTCAGATATTGATGGAAACCAAGAATCCGTAGAGGCGTCTCTTGCAAATACCAGTTTGTCTGAATACAAGGGTGTAATCTTAGAGGAAATGATTTCTGATTTGGGAAAGATAGTTCAAGAGGCTCAGGCGTATCGTGGGGGAGGATCCAACAATCTCGCTGGAGGGACCATTTCAAACCCAAAAAACAGCGTAAACACATTAACTCAGTGGTTTAAGGCGTATTCAAAAATAAGGTATAGCTCTCCAGAAGCCTTTGACAGCTACTTCTCCTTTCAAGGAGATGTTGAAGCATTTGGGAATCAAACAATAGAAACTGGTGGTGGTGGTTTATCAAATTTTTCACAACTAATAAACTTCTTCCAAAACGGACAGCTAACTGCTGAACAAATAAAACGAATAATTATAGGGTTTACTCATAATACAGGTGATGCTGACAATTTGTTTTTCGCCTACGACTCTAATAAAGACGAGGGAGTAGGATCCCAAGACTTGCTGGATTTTTTGACTATTTTCGGGCAACCAATAGCGGGTGTGTCCTTTGAAGACATAATGGCAGGCGTGGTAGGGTTTGAAGGTGCGGGTGTAGGAAACTTCCCTGATTAACAAAAATCATGAGCAGCATAACAATAGCATACAGTCACAAGGGTGGGTTTTGGAAGACCAAATACAGCTACCTCTCGTCTTGGTTTGCCAAAGTAGGCAGAGCTTTTTATTCGGGCAAAGCAAGCGCGGTAGAAGAGCCTGTGTGGAAGCACAACAGCAATGCAGTTCCAAGGACTGCGTACTACATGGCTTCTGATGGGACACCTATAGGAAGCGGCATATCAGTGTCTTTCAACAAGAACGTATCTCAGAACAAGATCTACAAATCTTTTTCTATCGAGGGGAGCAACAACATCGTAGGAGCCAACAGCTTTGTTGTGAACTCAGATAGCGGATATGAAAAGACCAGCTCTGTGGGTCCTATAAAAGACAAAGGCGGGATACTGTATGGTCACATAGGCCTTTCTCCTGTCACTCTAGATGGTTCCAACATAGCCATCTTGGGTGAGATAACGTCTGACGTTATTATAGACGCAGAAGATAACAAAGTAGCTTACTTCTACATGAAGGGTCAGGACCTGTCTAGCACGGGGGTGGCTACTAAGTTTTTCTTCATGCAAGATCAAGCCTTTTACGACTCAACTACAGGGGGGCCACTAGACATCTCTGCAGGTATTACATCTACTAGCCTGATTGGATCCTCAGGATCTATAAGGCCTAGTGCTGAAGTAGACCCAACAGAATTTTCGGAAATATCAGGCGGTAGAGAGGTAAAGTTCACTGGCCTCGATGCCGCAGGCGTTACAGCCTTTAAAACAGCTGTAGGAACTCTTCAGGCAACATCAGATGCTGGTAGGCTTTTTGTGTATCAGATAACGCTAGAGGCCATCAACGGGGCTCCGCCTAGAGGCCAGTACGCTCAGCTTAATATGGGACTAGGATCAGAGCCTTATGAGCTATACGCTCTAAACCTTAATTATGAACCAACAGACTTAGATCATTCTAAGTGATAATAAGTATATTTGCAACTATGATCGACTTTGTATACAACATTATACTTGGGTTTGACTACCCAGGACTTACTAAAGCTCTCGATCCAATCACCATAGGCCTTCTTGTAGGTCAGGGTGTGCAGCAAATCGGAAAGGCTATTGGAGCCAATCAGCAAAAGAAAGCTGCCGAGGCACAGGCAAAAGCAGGAAAGGACTTGTACGATCAGATGGTAGGCGAATTTGAGTCTGGCAAGTACGATATGCAGCTCAGCCAAGACGTAAGGGACGTAGGCGAGCAGCAGCGCATGTATGCGGAGCAAGTAGCTGACCAGGCCTCTCAGAGGGCTACTGCTAGCATGCAGTCGGCTTTGGCGGCCAGCAGGTATGGAGACCCTAGATCAGCGGCTATGCTCCCTCAGCAGCTAGACCGCTTAGAGGCTGGAGCTCAAAAAGCAGAGCTAGCAGGCTTGCAACAAAAGGTTAGAGCTGACGCAGCAGTAGCTGGAGCTCAGCAGACTATAGACGAAAAGAATGCAGCCATGATGCAATCTCTTGGCTCTATGAAGCTAAGAAGAGGTGCGGGGCAGATGGATGCTGGAAACCTTGCGGCTCAGCAGGCGCAGCAGGCAAGAACGGATGCCCTTACAGGCCTTGCTTCTACGGCAGCACAGGGTATTGCTATGGGGGGCGCTCAGACTAGGCAGGCCAGCGGTGGTTCTGGTGAGACTAGTGATCTTTTAAAAAGACTTTCTGGGATGAGCAGTACACCAGCTGGAGGAGGCGATAATCCTCTTGCGCCACGTGCTGGAAATATTGACTTCAACGCTGGCATGGGTCCTCTTATTGCCTCTGACGTTAATCCGTTATTGCCCCCAGTAGACCCATCTTCAGGTGCATCTCTTGCAGATAGGATAGCTCTTGGCGATTTTACTGGAAGGCAGTCAGATAGAAGTCAACCTATGTCAACGGCTGATCTTTTGGGGCTTTTGAACATGCAGGGTAATTATCAAAAAGGTGGGCAATATAAATTTGCAAACAAGGGTGGAGAGGTTCACATGACAGAGGGGGAGTTTAGTCACAAGACCAATAAGAAGGCTTTGATCGACGAAGAGACTGGAGAGAAAGAGGCAGAGCTTACAGGAGACGAAGCAATGGTAAGAGACGGCGACAACGTGCTTGTCTTTAACCCCAATCAGCAGAGCACTATAGAGGCGCTTGTAAACAAAGGAGACTCTAAGGCGTTGATGAAGAAGATGAAGGCCCTGCTAAAAAAATTCAACAAGCAAAATGTCTAATATATTCGGCAACACGCCCATTCCAGGCAGGTTTGACAAAGTACAGAAGGCCGATCTTACTGGCGTTCAACAAGCTGCAGTAAGGGCAGACTCTAGGGATAGAGAGCTTACAAGAAGATTTGAGAGGGCTGAGGATATGCGGAGGAAAGACCTCAACTCAGCAGCTGACTTTGACATTGCGTCTATAGGTCAGTTTGGGCAAGAAATATTTCAGCAAGAAGTTGATGAGGTTAGAGAGCTTATTGCTAGTGGACAGCTAGACCCAACCCAAGCAAGAGCAAAGATTGGAGAGCTAAAAGGACTGTACGGTCAGTTCTCTCAGCATGCCGACTCCATGAGCGAGAAAGACGCTGAAGCAAAAGGACTCATTGACAACCCTCAAAGCAGGGCTGCATACGAAAAAAGAATGGGTATAGGGGAGGAACTCAGCTACGGTGCTGACGATTACGCCGTACAGCACAACCTATCCATGAATGGGGTTTTTGAAAAAGGAAGTGCTCAGAAGGTCAACGGTCAATGGACTGTTGTAGACCCCAACACGGGTCAAAGAGTACCTTTTAGTCAGGTCACTGGCTTTGCCGATCCAAATCACTTTTTTAAGTACGGAACCAAGGCCCTTGATGTGGGGACTCTAGACGATTGGGCCAAGTCAAAATCTACATCTACAGCCATTGGTTTTAAAAATGGCCAGTGGGACGAGACAAGAGCCAGGAATACTTATAGGGACAACGTGCTGACGACAGATGACATAGGAAGGACTCACAGACTTCAGCTTTTGGGAACCCTAGAAGATAGAGGCCTTGTCGATCACCTTACTGATGAGGAAAAGCGCCAGTTTAGAGACGGTGAGAACCTAGCTTCCGACAAGTTTAGAGAGGTTATAGAAAAGGGTGAGGATGAATTTGTAGAGAGAAGTAAGTTTGACGTCATGCCAGGCGCCAAGAGCGGTAAAGGAGGCTATGGGGGCAGTGGCGGAAGTGGCTCTGACGACTTAGACAACATTACAGTGGGTGGATTTAGTGTTCCTCAGGCAGCAGCAGCTGGATTTGCGGATGTTAAAGATCCAGAAATGGCTAAGTATCTTGCGCAAGACGGGGCAATGGGTCACACCCTAAATAGGTTTAAAAAGCCCCCCTCTATAACTGGTTCTTATAGGTTTCCAGATCACCCCAACACGAACAAAATAAACATTCATGCCGTGGGCGTAAATGAACTTGGACAACGTGTTGCCTATGTACTCGGTGAAGAATCTATTGAGACTCCAAACCCCCTAGGCGAAGATTTCCCTCCAAGCACAAACACTAAAGAGTTTTGGCAAGAGGTTAAAATTGGAAAAGATCAAGATGGAGTAGGGTCTGATATATATCAGGAGATCTATCAAAACCAACCCAAGATGGCTGAGTTGGTAGATGCAGATAGCGCAAGGGTCATCAATGAAAGAGCATTAAATAAAAAGCCTGAGAAAAAAGATGATGTAAAGCAGGATTCAAAAGACTCGGCAAAAGATGCTCGGTCAAAAAGAAATGAAGATGCTTTGGCTAGATACAATGATCTCAGGGATCAATACGACAGACTAGGCGCGGTCGCTGGATCAACATCAAGTAGAGAAAGAGTGAAAGAGGAAATGGATCAACTTTTAGATACTGACGTAGTTGGGGATTACATAAAAGGAGAGCTTGGGATTGGGACAAAAAACAATCAGCAGACACCATCAGCAGAGGAAGAAGCTCAAGACCCCTTTCAGAAGATAGAAGAAATGGCTAAAGAAGGCGCAGAGGTTATTGCAAATGCTCCAGACGCCATCAAGGATCAAATAACGGCTAAAATAAACGAGGCTCTGCCAGAAAAGATTTATGCCTATGAGACAACTATATTCTCTGACGCCTTGGGTCAAGAAATCCCAGAAGGCGAAAAAGCAATAGCCTTTAGGAACGAAGCTGGAGAAGACGTAGGAGATATGATTTTCTTTAGCTAACTTGTTATCTTTGTAAAAATCTAGTAGATGAACGGAGAAGATCAAAACCTTACGCTGGGGGCTGTTGAGCCAACAGCTCAAGAGCAGGCGTTACCAGAGCTGTCTATATCAGAGTACTTAGGTAGATTGAGAGAAATGGGCATTGACGACGCTGAGTCGGTACAAGTCATGGCCAGAAACGGATATGACAGTCAGTCTGTCTACAATGAAATGGTCTCTCAGTATGAAACTCAAAGAGAAGAGTATCTAAGGCTTCAAGAAGAGGCCAAGAAAAGACAAGAGGATTCTGACAAAAGAATAGAGGCTATGTCTGTTCAGGCAGAGGCTGAAAAAAAAAAGGACGAACCTTCAGAGTCTTCGGATACACCATCAGACTCTACAAGTAATTTAGACCCTGCAGCCACAGCGGACATGCAGGGCGTTGCCTCTGGTGTTTTTGAAGAGATGGGAATTGGGGATCCATTTAAGGATCAAAAGATTAACCCGCTTACGGCCACAGCTACCCCATCAGATATTGTTAGTGCCACTCAAAACAATGAGGACATATCCCTCAGGGTTCAGTCTTATGAAAACGACCAGAATCTTTTTAATATAAAAAGAGAACAGGAACTCCTCTCTGACGCAAACAAGGCGATAAA
>Ga0098049_1000100_pt1 | contig 31048 bp, 41 predicted proteins | sample 13BtaG_FD_92582 | JGI IMG/M metagenome (GOLD analysis project Ga0098049, IMG submission 92582) | Marine viral communities from the Subarctic Pacific Ocean - 13B_ETSP_OMZ_AT15268_CsCl metaG | ecosystem: Environmental > Aquatic > Marine > Oceanic | place: Subarctic Pacific Ocean | collected...
CGCAAGAATGGATCGTGAAGTATCTACGTTTGAAGTAGCTAATATCGCGTCTACGATTATCCCTATTGCAATGCAAGCAGAAGAAAAACCTGAACTTTTAACTAACGCTGGCGCACTTCCTGGATTTTTTGACCAAGTTCGTAAAGAAATAAATTCTGTCTACAATATATTTAACGCTTCAGGAAATCCTGTTCGTAATGTGATTTACGATAGTGCTGCAGATGCGCAATCCGCAGCGAGCATGAGTAACCTTTTACTCGCTGCAAATAACTTTAGTCAAATTCAAAGCAACTCTAATGCGACACAGGCCGATATAGACGCGGCTAGAGATCAGTTAGTCTCTGCATTAAAAGTTGTTCAAGACAGAGCTAAAGAACAAGGGGCGACTGGTTCATTTATTAATATGGATCTAGAGGGAGCAGGGTTCCAAGATCTTATTGAAAAGCGGGGATTACTAGCTGCAGGTCAATTACGGCTTGCTTACGCTGCTGCAGCGGCAGATGGCCAAACAGGTACTTCTTTATCCGATAGAGACGTTACAAACTTCCTCTCTCAGTTAGGTTTTGGCGATACTAACGCTAAACTTATTGGTAAAAAGATGACTAACTTCGTTGTTAATCGCTTTCAAATGTTCGATGAACGAGAGTTTAGAAATCTATCTAATAATGCTAGAAACCACTCAGAAATAGACGTTAGAGAAACTAATGATTATTTATCAGGCACGTTCGGAGTAAATCGTTCTGATTTAAACGCGCTCCGAGATCCTGAACGCTCTCAAGAAGATAAAGAAGACGTTGCTTCTAAAATCCAAGAGCGCATTGCAATGGTTACTCGAGGTACAGCCGCACCTGACTTTGTATACGATAGGGAAAACCAGCGGATCCGCTATGTTCCGATTTTAGAAAGATTAAAAGGCCGAGAACTTTTATATAACCGTTATATGCAAGATATTTTCCCACATTACGGTATTACTGAAGATCAGATTAACTTGGTTGGCGAAAGCGACATTGACCTTGGGTCAACTGGTCGTAGACCTAGACAGCCTCGTCAACAACTCAAACTCAGGATTCGTCCATGAGCACTAATCCAAGTATTAAAGTTTTAGACGATTATTTAAAAACACCTGAGTTTGATGCGTTTAAGACAGGTGTTATTGAAGGGGGTGTGGGAGATTTTACGCTTGGTGAAATTTTCGAGAACGACCCTATCCGTTTAAATGCATATTTAGAGGCAGAATATCTACAACAACAAGCGGAACGAGGAGACGAACAAGCTCTTGCACTTGTGGATGATCAAGATAGAGAAATAACTAATGCAGTAAATACTTATTTACGGCGTTATTTACCGCTGGACGATGTAGAACAAACTCGGTTAAGTTTGGATACCGAACCTTTAGAAACGGTAGCCGAACCGCAACCCCGACGTAGACTGTTTCCTGCAAGAATGGGAGCAACAGCGCCTGTTCAACTTCCTGTTAAAGAAGATGCTACAGATTATTCTAGATTTACCGAATCTATACTTAACGAAGAAGAGCGTCAGAAACTTGCTTCGTTTGGTGTAGACCCAGATGTAATCTATCAAGGCGACCAGAACTTTTACGAAAAATATATGGAAGGCCAGTTCCCTACTGGCTCTATTGATAAAGACTCTCCTTGGCGTGTTAAAGCGTTTTTCTTCCCGATTAATATGACGCCGTTCGAAGCTGAAAAGTTATTAGAGCAAGAATCACCTAACGCTGAGTTTAGATATATCAATCCTCGCGATAAAGGTATGGGACTCGCGATCCGTGATGAATCTACTAACGGCAGGTTCGTACCTTTACGCCCTCAGTTTGGTTTAGAAGCTGGGACAGAAGGGCTGATTACAGGACTAGGGCAGGAGATGGGTGCTCTAGTTACTGAAGCTGTCGGATTAAAAGGTTTAGGTAAATTAATCGGTGAAGGTGTCGAACAAACGACGCTTAGTCGTAAAGCCGGACGTGGAGCAGGAACAGTTGCACTTGCCGGTCTTTCTGCCGGTATGGGAAGGTTTGCACAATTAGCTTACGGTAATGCCCAAGGTATTAACGATATTTCAATAGAACGAGCTTTCGAAGATGCAGGGTTAGCGGCTGTTTTAGGTGGGGCTGGTGCAGCTGTTGTTGGCACAGCGATGGCGACTGTAGGTCAGGTCTGGAAAACTATAACAGGCTCTAATATCCCGCAGCCAGTAATAGATAGATTACAAGCGTCTATCGCTAAACTTAAAACAAAAGGAACTGGTGAAGAATTTACATCTCAAGAATTAGCGGAAAGAACTCGGCAAGCGGCTCTTGCAGTAGGAGATTCAGTAGCACAGTACCGCCCAACAGCAGGGGAACTTACTCAAGACGATTTCTTAAAATCGTTAGAGATAGAATTATTTTCACAGCTATCTACTACTGCTAAGGGCAGACAAGCCTACGAAGACATTGTTAATAATAACGCTAATGCTGCATTTAACTTTTGGCAGGAGCTTACTGAAAACGCCCCTGAACTAAAGGGTATTTCATATACAGATTTTCGTGAGTTTTTAAAGAAACAACAAGACGATTACGCAGCACAGGCTGCGGAAGCTGCGAAACTCAAGATCCGCGATATCGAAGAAGGGGCAAAACTAGACGAAGTTTTACCTGAGCAACCTCCTGAACAGATGCTTACGATTGATGAGCTAGGTTCTACGTTTACGAGAGACCAAGAATCAGGAAGTTTGATTTTTAAACGTAACAGTCCTGAATTTTTAGCGCAGTCCGACGAAGCGTATAACGCTGCAAAAGATTCAGTAGCTAGGGAAATAGAAACCTTATCAGGTCTTAAATACGATCGTAAAACTGATTCAGCAACACAAATAATTCCCGCTTTCCGCGAAGCGTTTAACGCTGGCGAAGATAAAGACGCGATTATGCGTACTTTAGGCGAAGTTGAAGCGTCGGATGTAATTAAAAGTATGATCCCGATGCGAGACGGGGTCAGTATTCTTAAACAGTTACTTGGCGTAACTGTCGATGACCAAGGTAAGTTTTTAAAGCAAGCTGATTTAGATTTCGGACAGTTAGCAGGAATGCAAAACGCATTAAATAGCTTGTTTATGGAAAGCTCTGACCGAGGAGTTAGAGAAGTAGCTATGAAATTGCGCGATGCAGTAGAAGCGCAAATAGATGATTTAATTACTTTTCAAGCGCGTAAGCAATTAGCTGCTGAAGGGGTCGAAGCGCCTACTCCTAAAGTGCTTGGAGAAAAAGTCCAGGAAATAGCTGGCCCATTAATTGAAGCTCAAGCTGGGTTACGTCAGGCTAACCAAGCGATTGAACGAAGATTTATTCGTGAGCTAGTAGATAAAGAACCTTCGGAAATAGCCGATTTCGTTTTATCGTCTAGCCCTAAGCAAATTACTCAGTTATTAGATCAGATCTATCAGCTACCTGATTCTATCGTCCGTATGCAAAACTTACGTCAACTAGTTGTTGAAAATATGCGTAAGTCTATGGGCGACTTACCGTTGGCAGAACAAAATAAAACCTATGCTAAATTTTTAGAAAAGAACGCTGATCAACTAGAGGCGTTATTCCCTGAAGCTCAGTTTTTAAAGCTAACTAATTTTCAAGAAGTTCAAGAGCAGGCTCTAAAAGATATTGCCGAAACAGCTGAAACATTAGCGGAACTAGAAAAGAAGTTAGGTAAGCCTCCCGCTGAATTTATTAGTGACTTTTTATTACAAGGCCGTAGCGCACGATTGACTGGTGCAGCAGAGATGTCTCGTCGGGAGTTTGGAGAATTAATCAAACAAAACCCAGAACTACAGCCCTACGTTACGGCACTAACTAGAGACTTTTTCCAAAAGAACTTTGAAACGACTAGAACCACAGGAGACACGATGTTTTCTGGAGGGTTAGATGTAAACCGTTTTATTGATTTTGTTCAAAGTGGCGTAAGAAGTGGTCAAGAAGGTAGTTCAGAGTTAGGTCAAATCTTTAGTCCCCTACTTGGTAAAGAAGAAGGACAGAAGTTTGCTAAAAACTTGCGGATGTTAGCGCAAATTTTAGATCGTGGGGTACGAAGAGGATCCAGAAGTCCTATGTCTCAAGGCCCAGCAGCTAACCAGACAATAGATGATTTTTTACAAGAAATGTCATTTTTGCAGAGAATTTTTATTGCTCCTCTGACGCAAACAGGTCGTCGAATTACTGCCCTAAGTATGGGATATCGCGATCAAGCGAAAAGTGATCTATTAGAAGTTCTAGCTGATCCAACTAAACTTGACATACTTCTTAAAAACAGAGCAGATCAAATTTCTCGTCGAGATTTTTACAAGTTTCTTGGCGCGTTAGCCGTAACGAGAGAAGTAGATATCGGCACTGAAACTAGTGAAGATACTTATGACAGAGCTATAAAAGGATTGCAAGGGCCAGTAGAAGGTATCGCTGACCTATTCTCAAGGATGTTTGACGATGAAGATTAAGATATTTGAGCCACCGTTACCTTCATTAGACGTTGAGCAAATGTCCAACGGCGGCGAAGTCGAACCTGCTAAAATGTTCGGTGGCGGCAATATTGGTAATTTTAGTGTCAATATCGACCCTGAACGTGTTGCGGAGTATATGGCGAACAATCCTGTAGTTGCCGATACAGTTGGTCAAGCTGCTCCGCAGCGAGTAGTTGCTTCTCCTACTCCGGAAGAAGTAGATGCGTTTAATTATATGTACGGCCCTTCAGCTTCTGAGGCGATGGGCTTTAATGTTGAACAGGGTGCATACGGTAACGATTACGCTCAATACGATCGCGGGGATTACGTTCGTTCTACAGATCCGGCAGCTGCAGCAGAAAGAGCTGCAGAGGCAGAACGTCGACGCCAAGAACGCCAAGCGCAACGAGAAGCGGATGCAGCTGCAGAAGCAGAAGCAGAAGCTGCTAGAGTTGCTGCTGCAGAAGCTGAATTTGCTAGACGAATATCTGCAGGCGAGTTAACTGCTCAAGAAATTCAAGATCTTATTGCAGGTGGGGTGCTTACCGAAGATCAAGTTCTTGCAATTATTCAAAACTATCAACTTAGCGAAGATCAATTAGCTCAGTTATATACTCAAGGGTTGCTTACTCAAGAACAGATTTTAGAACTCGTCGAAGGCGAAGTTGCTGATCAAATGTCAGAGTCAGAGGGTTCTGCAGACGGTATCGCATCTGGCTTAACCGAAGATCAAATTAATGAGTTAATTGCCCAAGGGTTAGCTGACCAAGATATGACGGGGTATGCAACTACCGAAGATATTACTGGGCTAGAAAATCTTTTCCAAAACTACCTTACTGCTGACCAGCTAGAAGGTTACGTTACTGCTGATCAGTTAGCAGAAGCGACCGATTATGATACGACTATTCAAGCATTAACAGATCAGCTAGGTGAGCTTGAAACAAAATACCAAGACGTTACTTCTCAGTACGAAGCTGACGCAGTTAACCAACAAATCTCTGATACAAAAGACGAGCTGAATAACTATTTTGCAGCATCTGCGCCTAGCGGCCCACGAACAGGGTCTACGTCCCAGTTTAGTTCAGGCACTTCGTTCCTTCCAGGAGGTAGCCCGATGGCGACCCTTATTGAAGGGCAGCGTGAAGGACAAGGCCAAGATCCATTTACATCGTATTTGAAAACATTTACACCAAGTTATAGCGAGTATAACGAACCGTTTACTCCTGAAGAATATAACGAACGAAATCAACCCTTTACTGGCGGGATGTATAATAATCCGTTTACTGGCGGTATGTCGTATAACCCTGATAAAAAGAACATGGGCGGTCAAGTATCTAACGGTATAATGGATCTCACTAATTTCGATACGAACGTACAACCGTTTCAAAACGCCTTTCGGCCTAACGTACCAAGGAACTAATAATGGCTATACCTATGAATGAAATGCCGAATCGCTTAGATCAAATGAGAGCTGATGCTGAAATGTCAGCTGCGCCCTTGCCCCCTGCCGGTGGTGCCCCAACTCCATCTCCCGCCGGTAGGGGAGCACCTATGCCGCCGATGCCTCCCGCTGGTGGTGGTGCGCCTATGCCTCCACCTCCTATGGCTGATGCTCCTGCTCCAGAAGAAGATCGCCTAGCTGAACTAATGGGCGGTATGGGCGACGAGCCGATGATGCCCGAAGAAGACCCGATGGCAGATGTTCAACCTCAAGATCTTGCAGTAGGTATCGCGCAATCTGCGTTAGATATTTCTGCGTCACCTGAGGAAGCGTTAGCAGCTGTAGAGGCCGCTGCTGCAGAACTGCGAGCTTTGTTAGCTTAACCAGTTTTCCCACTTTTCATCGCCTAAGACTTCTTGGGCGAGGTCAAGTTTGTTACGCAACGCTGTTACGATCTTTTCGTCTACCGTATCTTTGGCTACGAGGTCAACGTAAGTTACGTTGTTCTTTTGGCCAATACGATGTGCTCTATCTTCTGATTGCAACCGTTTTTCTAAGTCGAAGTTGTTCGAGTAATAGATTACGTTTTGCGCTTCGGTAAGCGTGATACCGTACCCTCCTGTTTGCGTATTACCTACGAAAAACCTGAGCGGTGAATCGGGGTTCTGGAAATCTTTAATAACCCGTTCGCGTTCATCGGTACTTGTATCTCCGAAATAGGCAGCTACCGAATCCGATCCGAATAGACCTTGTAGTGTTTCAACGATCTCTAAGATATTTTGGCGGTAGTTTGCCCAGATAATCACCTTACCTTGCATCTCCCCGATAACTTCAATAAGTTCGTCGATACGGTTGCTATCTATAGGTGTTTCTACGCCGTCATCGCTTTTTACATGACCGCATATAATCTGGTGTAACCTCAGTAACTGAGTGAGTACATTCGTAACACTTACCATTTCTTGATTTTCTAGTTCTGTTATCGCTAGTTCTTTTAATTCAGAGTACAGTTTCTTTTGTTGCGCGGTCAGGGTTACTTCTCTCCGGATATACAACTTTTCCGGTAGGTCGAGGCAGTCGTTTTTAAGTACCCTGTAAGAGAACGTATCTAGCTTAGACGTTAGTTCGTCTAGGTTCCTATACCCTACTACCTGTTTAACGGTACGGCCCCCGAAATAGCGATTTACGACCTCTCCGAAGTGGTTTTGGAAAGAGTAGAACGAGCTGTACCCGAGCAGGCTTGTTCCGAGCACCTCAGTTTGACTGTACAAGTCCAGCGGCGATTGGGTTATTGGTGAGCCGGTTAGGATTCTGCGGAACTTAGTATTCTTTGCCAGCTTCGTAATAGCCTTGGTTCGTGAGGCTTTCGGGTTTTTAATCGTCGTAGATTCGTCAACCGCGAATAGCACTTGATGACCGAGGATAAAGTTCTCAGTAAACTTGACCCCTTTAGCTGTACTGAACGCTTCGACGTTAATAACGAAGATTTTGAGTTTATCTTCGCCTACGTCGAATAGCTTCATCAGATCAGATTTTTCTTGTTTACGTGGCGCAGGCGACCATACCGCTACATGCCGGTCGATATACTCCGGCATATGGTCAGGTATCTCTTTCGTAGACCAGTTCTTATATACGCCTTTTGGCGCAACGATAACGGCAGCATTGATCGCGCCTTTACCGTATAGGATACCTATAGTGTCGATAAGGACTTTCGATTTACCTGTTCCCATTTCCATAAAGAAACCGTATTCTGGCTTGTTCCATGAACGGGTTAACGCCGTCTTTTGATGCGCAAACGGTTGCGTTTTGAATTCGTACTTCAAAGCTGTTCCTTTCTAAGTTCTATAAGTAAGTATATAGAAATAGAATAATAAAGAAATGAATTTCTGAATTCGTAGGAAGCCTGTAATAGATATAATATATTCTATTAGTTTTACTCTCTCACAGTTTCCTATGTAGAACAGTAGTTTAGACTCTTATCTATTACTTCTATTACTCTATTAGACGTTTCTGTTAATTTTTTTATAAAAAATTTTATTTTAGATATAGGTAATACGGGGAATACAGGAAATAGGGGTTTACTTACGAAAAGCCGCTAAGGTAAGGTATAGCCCTATAAAGGAGAAATTAGAAATGACAGTTTATATTGTCCAAGATGTTCCTGGAAGGAACTTCGTCCCTGCAGCTAAGTACGGGGAACTCGTTTCGCTACTCCCAGCGAAAACGAACCTGATGCTTACAACAGGGCCAGAGGTAGCACGCCTCAAACGAAAGCTCATTGATTTCAATGACGACGATTACCTACTTCTAGTTGGCGACCCTGCCGCTATCGGTCTATGTTGCGCAGTAGCTGCGGCAATAAATGGCCGGTTTACGGTATTGAAATGGGATCGCCAAGAAATGACTTACTACCCCGTATCGTTCGATATTAGGGGCGGGTCACAAGAATTAGGAGAATTACATGTCTGATGAAAAAGATACACCGCTATCCTTCGAGGAGTTAACAGGTGCTTCTTCGCAAGAAGAATGGAACGAATCGACACTCGATAGCGAGTTCGCAAAGATCAGTGCTACTGCAACAAAAATGCAGGAACTGCAAAAAACGATAGCGTCTTTAGAAGATGACCTAAAGCAAGCCAAAGAAGTCCTCCGCGTTGTAGAAGAACAGGAGTTACCCGAGGCGATGCAAGCAGCGAATCTGAAAGAGATCAAACTAACGAACGGTGCCAAAGTCACGATTAACGAGTTCTATAAAGGGTATATCTCCGAAAAGAACCGCGAAAAAGCGCACGCTTGGCTCCTACAAAACAACCATGGCGGCATAATTAAGCACGAAGTTAACCTGAAGTTCGGTAAGGACGAAGGGGATAAAGCTGCAGACGCCGTAGCAAGTCTTCAACAGAAGGGGTTAGACCCAGCTGTTAAAGAGAGTGTTCATCCACAGACGCTTAACGCTTTTGTGAAAGAACAAATGACGAGCGGGAAAGACCTTCCTGCAGACCTATTCGGGATATTCGTCGGATCCCGCGCCAAACTAAAATAGAGGTAACTCAAATGGCTGATAAGAAAGTAGCTGAGGTTTCGTCCTCAGATTTAATTCCTTTCGATGACGATCTGTTATCGGCAGGTACTGGACTCGAAGAAGCGAGTGCAGATGACTATGCGATTCCGTTTTTGCGGATTCTACAATCAATGTCGCCACAGCTTAAAAAGAGCGACGGCAAGTATATCCAAGGTGCTGAGGAAGGAAACTTTTTCAATACCGTTACCGAATCGGTATACGATGGTACTGAAGGCGTAATGATCATCCCTTGTGCATACAAGAAAAAGTATATTGAGTGGGTCACACGGGAAAACGGTGGGGGGTTTGTAGCTGATGACCACGCCGCTTCGATCCTCAAAGAGTGTAAGAAAGACGATAACGGTCGGTTTATCTGGACAAACGGTAATCAAATCGCAGAAACTGCTGAGTATTACTGCATCTTAGCGCAGGACGAAAACGCGCCAGAGCAGGTTTTGTTAAGCCTTACATCTTCGCAGTTAGGTTTCTCTCGACGTTGGAATACGATGCTGAACAACGCACGTGTAAATAACGCGAAAGGTGAAACAGTAGCAGCCCCGATGTTCTCTTATATGTACAACCTAACGACGATTGCTCAATCGAACGACCAGTACAGCTGGATGGGACTATCTGTTGAAAAGAGCAGGCCCACCCCGATGCCGCTGGCGATGGCTGCACTTGAGTTTATGAAAGCCGCACGTTCTGGCGCGGTAGAAGTAAAGCAAGAGCAGGAAGGAGCAACAGCTTCCGCTGAGGCAGAAGTAGTCGACGGAGACGATGTCCCGTTTTAGGTTTATAAGGGTGAGCAATGTCAATACACGAGCAGTTTGCCACCCGTTTCGTGGGGTTGAGACACGGGTATAGTGTCTTTACCCCGACGAAAGAAACGCGGGAAGATGGCAAAGCGAAAGGGAAATATGTAACGATTTCACAAACGCTCAACCAGAAAGAGTTATTCGCTATCTGGGCAGAGCATATAAGAGGGGAAAGAAGCCTCGGTATCGTACCGATTGATGAGAATAATATGTGTTCTTGGGGGTCTATCGACATAGATGATTACCCGCTAGATCTCAAAGCGTTAGCTAAAAAGATCAAGAAGTTCAAGCTACCTATGGTCGTTACGCGATCTAAAAGCGGTGGCGCACATATCTTTATGTTTGTATTTGACCCAGTTCCTTGCTCTACGATGCAACGTAAACTGAGACAGATATCTGCAGCAATAGGTTTTGGTCAGTCTGAGGTTTTTCCTAAACAGACTAAGCTATTGTTAGAACGAGGGGATAGAGGAAGTCCGTTACAGATGCCGTATTTTGGCGGCGAAGACTCTACTAGCTACGGGTTCGGGGCCACTGGCAACGTCCTTACGCCAGCCGAGTTTTTGGATTACTGTGAAAGTATCGTCCTTACTGAAGAAGAACTGGATAAGCTCGAAGTCACGCCTATCTTAGAAGATATGGAATGGCTCGACCACTCTCCTCCGTGTCTAGAACACTTGATCGCTCAAGGGTTCCCGAAAGGTATGCGTAACTCTGGGTTGTTTAACGTAGGTGTATTCCTGCGTAAAAAGTTTCCAGACGATTGGGAAGGTCGGTTAGAGCAGATAAACCACAAACACTTTAGCCCACCGCTGAGTGCGCAAGAAGTGTTATCGGTAGCAAAACAAGTTCAGAAAAAGGATTACTTCTATAAATGTAACGACCAGCCAATAGCCGGTCATTGCAATAGCCCACTATGCCGTACCCGCAAGTTCGGTATCGGTGCGTCAGGTGGTACACCTTTATTCAGTAACTTGACTAAACAGAACAGTGATCCGCCAATCTGGTTCTTAGATGTCGAAGGCGGCAGGCTAGAGCTAGAGACGGAGGAGTTACTTAACCAGACTCGGTTCCAACGAAAGTGTATGGATAGCCTCAACATTATTCCGCCGAAAGTACGGGATAACGTATGGAGAACCATTATCCAGCAGCTTCTCGATACGCTGACAATTATCGAAGTACCAAAAGATGCTTCGACAGAAGGTCACTTTAACGAGTTGTTAGAAACATTTTGTACCGAAAGACCGGCTAGGGAACGGGACGAGCTACTACTTGGTAAACCTTGGACAGATAAAAGCAGGACATATTTCCGTTTAGCTGACCTGATGGATTTTTTACACCGTAAGAATTTCAGGGATTATCCTCGTAATAAGCTAACCGCCAAGCTCAAGAATATGGGCGGCGATTCGCATTTCTTTAACATCAAGGGCAAGGGCGCTAACGTCTGGCATATACCAGAGTTCCAAGCGCAAAGCGAATCACATTCGCTGCCTGAGTTTAACGACTCACCGTTATAATGTTAAAGTCAGATGCACAAATAATCCTTGGGCCTCCAGGAACAGGGAAGACGAGCACACTACTAGGGCTATTAGAAGAAGAATTAGATCGGGGGACTTGCCCAGAAGACATTGGGTTCTTCACCTTTACCAAACAAGCGGTACAGGAAGGCAAGACTAGGGCGATGTCGAGGTTCGCGATAACGAATGGACAGTTACCGTATTTTAGAACCTTACATTCTCTTTGCTTTTTCCAGTTAGGGCTGTCGAAAGATAGCGTCATGAGTTCGAGAGATATTGGTGATTTAAACCAGAAGTTGAACTTGCGTCTAACTGGCTCTGTTAGTTCCGAAGAGGGACATATCTCGAGCATCTCTAAAGATGACCGATTATTGTTCATAGAAAACCTAGCTCGGATGAGGCAGGTAAATTTAGAAACCCAGTGGCACGACTCTGACGACGTTGTTGGCTGGTTTGAATTAGAGCGGTTTGCGAACGGCTTGCGACTGTTTAAAGACGACAGATTACTTATCGACTATACCGATATGTTGCAGTTGTTTTTAGATCGAGGACGCGCTCCGAAGTTAGATGTAATGTTCGTAGACGAAGCTCAAGACCTATCGCCATTACAGTGGGCGGTAGTTCGTAAGTTATGTGAATCAGCGGACCGTATTTATATCGCAGGCGATGACGATCAGGCGATCTATCGTTGGGCGGGTGCCGACGTTGATTACCTAATCCGTAATTCAAAAGACGCGATGATTTTAAAACAGTCTTATCGCGTTCCATCTTCGATACATAAGATTGCACAAAACTGTATCGGGCAGGTGGCATCGCGGGTACAGAAAAGCTGGAACCCTCGTAAAGAAGCTGGGCACGTTTCGTGGGAACCGTCTTACGAAACGATCGACATGGAAAGTGGTGAGTGGTTAGTGCTTGCTAGGACAAACTACTTACTAAACGGGATCGAAGAACATTGCCGGTCAGAAGGCTGGTTCTATAAAAGTAAAAACCGCAACTCAGTTTCTGAGAAAAAGGTCAAAGCGGTGCGCGATTGGGAAACTCTACGGCAGGGCGGCGAAATACCAATCGTAGATCTTACCAAAGTCTTAAATTATATGAAGATCCGCGTACCTATCTCCCTAGAGAGAAACGACTTTGATACTAATATCTCATTCGATCAGGCGCAGCAGTTCGTACCTGACCTCAAAAAAGAATATTGGTACGACTTGTTCGACGGAATCTCAGTTTCGGAACGCAGCTACATTCGTGCGATGCTTAGACGAGGAGAAAAAATAACTAAAGAACCACGGATCAAGCTATCGACCATCCATGCTGCCAAAGGAGGCGAAGCTGAAAACGTAATCTTGCTAACCGATATATCGAACAGGATTTATAAATCGTACCAATCAAACCCTGACGACGAGTCGCGAGTGTTTTATGTTGGACTAACCCGAGCAAAGGAGAACTTGTTTTTAATTGAGCCGCAAACTCAAAAATACTTCCCGCTTTAGTGCTTTACTTTCAGGGGCGTCTAAGGTAAAGTAGTAAAACTTAGAAAGGAGAAATAAATGAATATCTTTGTAACTGACCCGTGTCCTGTACAAAGTGCGCGTGAACAATGTGACAAACACTGTGTGAAGATGGTTCTAGAATCTGCTCAGATGTTATCTACTGCGTGGCGCGTGTTTGATAATGAACGTGCAGAAAGAGAGAACTTGTACAAACAAGCGCACCTAAACCACCCATGTAGTATCTGGGTTCGTGAATCACCAGAAAACTATATCTGGCTATACCGGCACTTTTCAGAATTGTGTCAAGAGTATACGCACCGCTACGGTAAAGAACATAAGTCGTCGAGTCTTCTGTGGTCGCTGTTCTGGCTACCCTTCCCTGACTACCGAATACAACGAGCAAATAAAAATCCAGAAGGCTTTGCACTAGCAATGCCTGATGAATATAAATCCGAAGATGTTTACGCTTCGTACCGCAACTATCTCATAGGCGAGAAATCTTATTTCGCTAAATGGGTAAAAGACCCTTCAAGAAAACCAACATGGTGGATTAGTTAATGGCCTCTATTAGAAAGACCCTTCAAGAAAACGCTAACGACAGCAAAAATACCCGCATGGATATTGCCAGCGGTAATATGCTAGGCAACTGGCGACCTGACGAAATTACACATATGACGCGCTTCGATAAGTGTTCGTCGCTATGTATCGGAGAAGCGAAGTATCGCGACAGACCTATCGACGTACTCGAAGCAGGGTGCGGAGAACTTTGGGTACTGCGTAATTTGTATAAAGCCTACACCGTAAAGAAGTCAGACGTGATCCGCTCTTATCGCGGCGTAGATATCGACCCCGCTGTCCTGAACGAAAAGGTTGGCTATAGCAGCCCTACTGGATTCGTTCAAGACTCAACATGGTTCGCTAACTTCAACGGACAGATTGATATTCAAGACCTTACGGTAAACCCCGTGTTTGACCTGCCGGATGAATCAATAGACTTTTTCTGGACTACCGAAGTTATTGAACATATGGGCCGCGAGTTTATTGCACCATGGCTTGATGACGCTAACCGAGTATTGCGTCCAGGAGGACTGATTTACGTTTCAACGCCTAACCATGACGGCTCTAACGATAAGTTACCCGAAGACCACGTTTACGAATGGGGTTTCGAAGAACTAAAAGACGAGCTTACGAAAGAATCACGAGGCTGGGAACTACAGTCGGTTGTCGGTACGTTTTGCCAAATGCCTAAACTAAAGAAGGCTATGCAGAAAGACGGCGAGGACGGCGAGTGGCGTTGGCTACCTGATCAGTTCGAGTTACTCGAAGAACGCTACGGTAAACAGTTCTTGCGAGTAGTTGCTGCGACGTTTTACCCAGAAGTTTCTAACAACTGCGCGTGGATATTGAGAAAGCCTGCATGACAAATTTTATACCCGCAGAGGTAGATCGGTACGTTTACTGGATCGAAGAACGTGAACGTATTCGTCATTTAAAAGAAGAGGTTCAACAAGAACCTCCTTGGACGCAAGACCCGATACTGCAAGAGTTTAAGTTTTGCCAAGTCTTCCGCGAGGACGATAGGACTACACGATGGTTCCGCGAGCATATTCGCGAGCCACTACGCAACGACCCTGACGTACTGATGGCGACGGTAATTTTTAGATTCTTCAACTTGATAGAAACAGGCAGAACGCTACTCGACCATAACTTACTAACCGAGTGGGATCGAGAGAAGGCGATCGAAGAAGTGAGAAAACAGCCGAAGTGGATTACCGGCGCGTATATCGTCAAAACTCCTAACCGTATGGATAAGGTAACAGGCGTAGCTGAATGCGTCACTCATCTCTGGGTAGAGCGAGAGCGCATCTTAAAAGACTTCAAACACTTCAAGTCTTTATGTGACGCGTGGCACTACCTGATGCGGTTTCCGTATATCGGCCCGTTTGTATCTTACGAACTAGTTTCTGATCTACGTCACACCTACCTGCTAGAAAACGCTGAGGATATTTGTTCTTGGGCGAATGCTGGGCCTGGAGCAATGAGAGGATTGAACAGGCTGACAGGTAGACCACTAGAGTTTTGTAAACGCAGCTGGGATTGGAATGGAGAAATGCAGGCGCTATACCAGTGGTGTAGAGAACAACTAGACCTTAGTAAATTCCACAGACCTTTCGAGATGCGGGAGATTGAAGGAGGACTATGTGAGTTTGATAAATACTCTCGCATATTGCACGGACAAGGACGTACCCGAAGCGTCTATAACTACTCAGAAAGAAACCGTCCTCTAATAGAGGATATAGAGAATGGAGAAAGTAAATGGGGAAACTCAAACAGTTGATCGTAGATCTAGATAAAGATCAGGTTGCCTTTGCTATGGAGCATTACGGACTGTTCCTACAAAAAGCGATGCAAGATAAGACGATGCCTAATACTTGGCAAGACGCTATCAACGCAATTCATTGGGCAGCGTATATTTCAGGTGTCGATCTAGGCCGCATTCAGATCGAATACATTATTAACCAGCAGACGGAGAGTCTTTATGAAGGTGATTAGCGCAGTCAATGTAAACGACGCCCTCCTACGGGGCATTGACTTATTCCAGTCGTCAGTAAATTATCGAACACAGGCCAGCCGTAACGGAGATACGATGGAGTGCCACACTCCGGTTACTACGGTTTATAGCAAACCTTGGCAGAGGGTGCTGTTTAGCGAAGAACGAGACGCTAATCCATTCTTTCATCTATATGAAGCGATCTGGATGCTAGGCGGTTCTCGAGATCTACAAAAGCTCACCCACTTTAATGCAGGGATGGCTAATTTCTCAGACGATAACGAAACCTTAAACGGTTCTTATGGCTATCGGTGGAGGCACCAGTTTCACTACGACCAACTAAAAGACGTAGTTGAAATGCTAACGAAAGATCCTGACTCTCGTCGAGTTGTTTTACAGATGTGGGATCCAGTTCACGACCTCAACAGTCCGAGCAAAGATATCCCATGCAATACGAACATCTACTTTAAGATCAGAGACAGCGCCTTACAGATGACTGTCTGTAACAGATCGAACGATATGATCTGGGGAGCTTACGGTGCTAACGCAGTTCATATGTCGGTGTTGCAAGAATACGTTGCTGCGGCATTAGGCTGCTACATAGGGCCGTACTATCAAGTCAGTGACAGTTTCCATGTCTACCTCAACAAAGAGTGGGATAAGGTAAAAGACCTCCGTATTACTCCATTCCTTCCGGTATCTGATACATACCCAGAAAAACATTATCCGCTCTGTTCTCACCCCGAGACGTTTTTAGAAGAATGTGGGGAACTACTGAGTAGTGTCCCGCCGAGACGAGTTTCAGGAAACCCTGAGCCGGTCGATAGCTGGCCGACGATATTCGGAGCAAGTAAATATAAAAACACTTTCTTCCCAGAGGTGATGATCCCGATGATCCACGCCTACATCTGCCATAAGGAGCGGCGATATGAAGATTGCTACAAATATCTCGGAGAAATTAAAGCGTTGGACTGGCAACAAGCCTGCTTCCAGTGGATTAAGCGACGTGAAAGAAACTGGAGAAATAAGAATGGGTCTTGATCGCAAGTGGACGGATATGAAGAATATCGCTCAGGAAGACATAGTTAGCCTGATCGAATCAGAAAAATCTTACGGCGATTCGTGGAAGCGTCGAGGCGGTACGGGAGCGTTTATGATGTTGGCCCGTAAGTTCGACAGGATCGAACAGCAGGCCGAGCATTGTAATTACGATGTGTTCGAAGCAGGGCTAAAGTTCGACGGCGAGGATGGACTACTCGACGATATCGGAGACCTCAGACGGTATTTATTTTTAGTTGAGCAACATATTCGTTCGCTAGAATCAGGAGGACTCATAGATGCAGATACCACTGATCCAGCCTGAAAGCGATTGGATAGCTCCGCAAGTTCTACCTAAGTTCGACCCACACGAAACGCTCGCGGTCGATTTAGAAACTTACGACCCCAACTTGATAAACCGTGGTCCAGGATGGGCAACGGGTGACGGCTACGTTGTCGGGATCGCTATCGCATCAGATTCATGGTCAGGGTATTTACCGATACGGCACGAAAACGGTGGCAACTTAGAGGAAGAAGTTGTCCTACGCTGGCTCAAAAGAACCTTTGAAAATCATAAAGGTACGATGGTTTTCCATAACGCACTTTATGATGTTGGCTGGCTAAAACGTGAAGGTGTGGAGCTAACTTGCAGGCTACGCGATACGATGTTTGCAGCGCCATTGTTAGATGAAAACCGCCGGTCATACTCGCTAAACAACTTAGGTAAAGATTTACTAGCTGAGGAAAAAGACGAAACGCTACTCGAGATGGCAGCGAAAGCGTGGGGCGTAAACGCAAAGAGCGGCATGTGGTCGCTCCCAGCGAAGTATGTGGGGCCGTATGCGGAACAGGACGCAGTCCTAACGCTACGCCTGTGGAAGACGCTAGGGAAGCGTATAGAGGCCGAGGGGCTACAGAAGATATTCGACCTAGAGTGCGACCTTATACCGCTGCTGATCGAGATGCGATGGCGCGGCGTTCGGATCGACACGGCCCGAGCAGAACAAGCCTCGGAGCAAATGTCTAAGAAAGAACAGCAACTACTCGTAGAAATTAAGAGACGGTTCGGTATCAACGTAGATATTTGGGCGAGCGCGTCAATACAAAAAGCGTTCGACGCCAATGACTTATGGTATCCACACACTGAGAAAGGTGCACCTAGTTTCCAAGGCCCGTGGTTAGAAGCTCACGACCACGACCTTCCGAAGATGATCGTCGAAGCTCGACGTATCAATAAAGCTCGGACTACGTTTATCGAAGGAGCGATCTTAGAATATTCGCACCACGGTCGGATACATGCCGAAGCGCACCCGCTAAAGAATGACGGCGGCGGTACAGTAACAGGGCGGTTTAGTTACTCGAACCCAAACCTTCAGCAAGTTCCTGCGAGAGACCCAGAGATCGGTAAGCTGATTCGATCGCTCTTTATCCCCGAAGAAGGAGCAACGTGGGGAGTATTCGATTACTCTCAACAAGAGCCTCGGATTACCGTACATTATTCGTCGTTACTTGGACTCGAAGGAGCAGCTGACGCTGTAAACGCATACTCTAACGAAGGCGCTGACTTTCACCAGATCGTAGCGGATATGGCTGGTATCCCCCGCAAACAAGCTAAGAATATCAACCTTGGTCTAACGTATGGGATGGGCCGCGAAAAGCTCATTAAAGAACTAGGACTAGAGTCAGACGAAGCTGGGAAACTACTCGACCTGTACCATAGTCGTGTTCCTTTTATTCGAGGCATACAAAACATGTGTACTCGGATGGCAGAGCAGCGAGGCTATATAACAACGCTCGGTGGTCGTAAATGCCATTTCGATTTGTGGGAGCCGGTCGGATATCTACACGGTGAAAAACATGCGCCGTTACCCAGACAAGAAGCGGTAGATAAGCATGGCGATAATCTCAAGCGGTCGTTTACATATAAAGCACTAAACAAGCTGATCCAAGGATCGGCTGCGGATATGACGAAACTCGCTATGAGAGATTTGTGGAAAGAAGGATTAGTCCCACATATCGGTATACATGACGAACTCGATTATTCGATCTTTAATAAAGAACAATCAGACATGGTGATCGATCGAATGGTCAACTGCGTCGATTTAAAAGTTCCACTAGTAGTGGATTACGAAACCGGAATAAATTGGGGTGAAGCTAAATGATGCGAATACAAAGTCTTTCGCAAGAAGATATCGCGAAAAACGAAGAAACCTATAAACAGATTTTTCAACTGTATGATAGCGGTACGATGACTCTTAAAGAGATCGGACAGATCTATAACGTAAGTAAGCAGCGGATCTGGCAGATCGTAACAAAAATTCAAAAGGGCAACGGAGACTACTATCATGAGCACCGGAATAAAGGAAGCTAAAATGTTTGGGAGCGGTGAATTTGAGATCCAATGCGATGAAGAACAAGTAAAAGTCATTTTCGACACGATTAACGCGTGGTTAGAAGAGATGCGCGGAGACGGCGATGTCGATATGATGGACGTATACAAAGCTATGGTATTCGTCGGATCGGTAAACCTGATCCACCTTCTGGACTACACGATCGAAGAGGCAGATCAGCTTATGGAAGAAATTAGAGCTAACGCTTTTGAACTGCTAGAAATTTTCGGAGATCGAGAGAGTATTCTCGAAAAGATCTCTGAAGAAGGGATGATTAGGCACTAATGAAGCCCAAGCGCGATGACATAATCACGGGAATACTAGTAGGTATCTCGATTATCATCGGGATATTTATTCTTAGTTTTGTATTGCAGATACTAGTAACACATGGCTAAAGAATCACAGTTCTGGTCTCTAATGAAACCGCATATCCCTAACGAAGCTCACGTTCAGCGGATCGAGACTGGCGGGACAGGGAAGGGAGTACCGGACGTAAACTACTGTCAGAACGGCAAAGAGATCTGGATCGAGCTTAAATCCATCAAAGGCAATAAGTCGGAGTTGAGTCCATTCCAGATCGCTTGGCTTTACAATCGAGCCAAAGCAGGCGGCAACTGTTTCGTACTGATTAGAAAGAATAGAGAGATTAAATTATTCCAGCCGACTGAGCTAAAAGAGATACAAGAGCTTAGTTGGAAAAGCGAGTCTGCCGTTACTCTGGAGGCTCCGTACGATTGGAAAACCCTGTTTACTTTTATCTTTAAGGCGTCGGCTTAGTGCTTTACTTTCGTAACCCTCGCGGCTAAAGTATTAAAAGTAGCGCCGTGACAGCGTTACGAACATTTAGAAAGTAGAACTTACAAAGGAGACTACCCATGGTAGCAGCAGTAGAAAGTATGGCGTGGACAGGCCAAGTGCCTTGGCACGGAGAAGGCGTGGAAGTTGACGGTACGTTAACACCACATGAGATGATGGTCGCCGCCGGTCTAGACTGGTCGGTAGACAAGCGTCCTTTATATACGCTGGCGCGGCCCGTTAGCGAATACGAAAAAGACGCTGACGGTAATATCATTCTTGACGAGGTTATGGAACACCCTGACCGCTTTAGTATTATGCGCGATAGCGACAATACGATCCTCGGTACTTGTTCACAAGATTACCAACCTATCCAAAACGAACGCATCTTCGACTTCTTCCAGAAGTTCGCTAAACACGCCAATATCTCTATGGAGACGGCGGGTAGCTTACGAGGCGGTAAGGATATCTTCGGACTTGCTAGGCTAAACGATAGCTTCGAACTTCCTGGAGGCGACGAGATTAACGGCTTCGTACTATTTCGTCAGCCACACCAGCCAGGATATGCGATGTCTATACGCGATACCGAAGTGCGAGTCGTATGTAGCAATACGTTGCAACTAGCGTTAAAGCAAACAGCAACCGCTGAGTTTCGTATGTCGCACCGTACCGCGTTTGACGATATCCGAGAAGAGGAAGCTCTTAAAACTATGGGCGCTGTATACGAGCGGCGTGCAGAGTTTAAGGAAGCGGCTGAGTTCTTATCCAAGACGAAAGCTAAAGACGGTCAGGTTCTAGAGTTTATCTCTAACTTGTACCAACCGAAGCTGTTGGAAGATCACAAGCTCGAAGACGGCCCGTTACGCGATGCGCTAAATAATACCGCTAAGACGGTGTTCGAAGCGTTAGTCACCTCTCCAGGAGCCGACGCTAAATCAGCTAAGGGTACATGGTGGGGCGCGGTAAACGCTGTGACGTTTGTTGAAGACCATCAGCGTACCGGCGAAAACCGTGTATACAACTCGATGTTCGGTAACGCGTCAGCGGCTAAGACCAAAGCGTTTAATCTTGCACTTGAATATGCGAAGGCGGCGTAAATGGGCGAAGTAGTTAGATTGCACAATGCGGTAGTTATTGACCAAGAGTTTATTAGTCAGTTGTGGTACTACCTAAACACGCTATCTGATCCAGAAGTTATCAATGGAAATCTTTCAGATTTTACTTTGATACAACAAGGCGCAGCAGAACACTGTTGCGCACTTGCTATAAAGATGGCGGAACAAGATTGTGGGCTTGGGGACTCGGTTATTGATCAAGATCGTAAAGCTCTTGAAGAATGGCTGATCCCCGTTAAAGCGTACTTAGAAGAAAACGAAACCAGACAAGAAGGAATTGATTCGTGAAAGATAGAACCCTCACTTTGCCCGAAGATTTACTACAGCTACAAGCTGAACTAACGATTATGCGCAGCGAATGTTTGCGTATGGCAGACCGCTGCCAAAGGCTGATCAGATACTACTCGCCAGTTGAAGAACCTGAGATGTTCGATACAGGTGAGCCTACATCAGCGTATGTCAACCAAGATCGGTAAACCTAAATACTGCTTTACTTTCGGTAGCGTCGGTAGTAAAGTAGTAAACAAGCTGGTAAAAACCAGTTAGAAAGTATAACGTCATCATAGAAAGGAGAATGACATGGCAACAGCCAAAAAAGAAGCAGCCCCAGCTGCGCCAAAGAAACCTGCCGTTAAGAAAGTAGCCAAGGTATCTGCGATTAAAGTGACGAAAGCACCAGCCGCGAGTCGTGGTCGTGCCGCACAGCACTTTAAGTACACCGGCAAGCAACTCGGGGAGACTACTGTCAAAACCCCGCAGTTCCAAGCCTTGATTATTTCAATGCAAGACATTGAAGCTACAGAGTTTAATCGTGACGATTTTACGATGCAGCAAGTTGCTGATCTAGGTGTTCAGGAAGGGCATATCAGTATGCCGAATACTAAAAACCCAGAAAAGCAGAAAAAGCGAATTATCGCTTGCTACAAAAAAGCCCTGATCGATGAAGGTTTTATCGTACAGCTTTAATTTGATCGGGGGCTACGGCCCCCATAACTCTCAGGAGAAAGTAGAATGAAGATTGCACCGATACCAAGAAGGCTGCATTCCCGCTCCATGGTTATATATACCGCGATGGAGAACTTGAACGGTTCAGCGACTCGCTTAGAGTTGTACAAAGAATCTCGGAGGATTTGGGCTGAAATAGCTCAAGAGAAACCACCGTCAACGGTAGATCAGTTTCAAAAAATACTGACCGCCTCAGCAATATCCCAAGGGTACGTTATTCGACAGAGCAGTCGAAAAACTAAGAACCCTGTTTACACTTTTGCAGCGTATGAAGTCTTTAGAGGTAAAGCTGAACCCGCGCTGTTATCACGGACGATGTACACTCTTTCGAAGGTCGAAAATGGCGAGCAAGTTATAAGTCCACAGCGTGTCGAAAAACTTGAACGTATCCTCGAAGATCCGAGTTCAGAACTTCCCCCACCACGAGAGTGGTCACCAAAAAGAGATACGCCTAAGCATTCGCAACAGGCTGTAAAAGAAGCCGCTGAAAAAGCTGCAGAAAAGCTAGAGCCGCCGAGCGATATACAAGAGATGTTGCAAAATATCGACAAAATTATCGACCGGCAAAAACCATCGGAGATTACAGTAACCCCGTCAAAGTTAGAAGTACCAATTTGGCCAGCCGTTATTGGAGTTTCGATAGCAGGGATCGCTATACTCGTAGCGGTATCGTTAAGCGTCCTAGCTTTCGCAGGTTAGTGCTTTACTTTCGGGGTAGTCGCCGCTACGTTATTAATAACGGCGCTACCCGCGCCCCGATTAGAAAGGAGAACGTATGACATTTATCACACCAGTTAAAAAGCTAGAACAGCTTTCACCAACGCCTGAGCAAGACAAAGCACTTGTAAAGGTATTCGAACAACACGTGCTGGATAGCCAGCACCCAGACTTTGCGTATATCACGTTTACCGACTGGGTCGTTAAAGACGTACATAAAGCAATGTACGACGATTGCATTATGGCCGCTGTACCAAATATGTGGCTAGGTATCGAAACAGACGGATATACGCACTCATGAGTGCGGTAATCGTAGACGACGGCACAGTAGATGTCGTCGTCGAATATGACGGTTGGCGCAAGAGATATACCCAATCATATCGAGCAATGTTCGGTAGCGAGGAGGAGTTTTTAGATGCAGCGTTTAAAGATTTTTATGACGACCAAACGGATCGGCTTGATGCAGCGTATGACTCGTTACCGCGAGATATCACGCTCTGCTACAACGACGATTGTCGTGGCTGGAAAACCCCCGACGAACATCTCGAGGGTTACGCAGTAGTTAAATGTTTGATGGGCTGTAGCGATTACAAGGTACTCTATAAAGAGTTACCGAAAATTACGGATGCGATGTGGAGCAGGTTACAACTCGAAGCATCCGATACATGATTTGTGTGGGGGACATACGACTCAGGCGACTGGTAGCGTCAGGGGGTTTTCCTCTCTCCTGCTGGAGAGTTTTACGAGAAATAGGTTCGATGAAGTGTAGACCCCCAAGGGTAGTGATGACCTTTTGTAATCTACCAATCGAACCAACTACCAGATTTACTTATTTAGAAAGGAGAAATGTATGAACGATTGTGTTCTATGTGGCGACGAGATCGACGTTCAAGCGAACGGTTGGGCCGGTGGCCATAACGCGCAGCCTTTGGCTGACGGACAGTGTTGCAGTAGTTGCAACAGCCTAGTCATTATCGCTCGAATGCAGCAAGCACGAGAGTATGCAGAGGAGGCCGTATCGTGATTGATATAGACCGCGCACGCGAGTTAAGTGACGCTGCCGAGATCGAACGTATCCATGGTGGCGAGGACGTCGAGCCGAAGTTATGGCAAGTCGAAGTAAAGTTTTATTTCAAAGCCTACGACGAAGACGATGCTCTTGACCGTCTGAAAGAAGAAATACTCCCAGAGCTTGCCGTTGATCGGTCAGACCCGAATCGTTTCGAATGGGAGTTTATACATTGGCAACAGGACGTGGAGGACTAATGGGAGAAACAAACGACAGGCTTTTGAATATAGTCCTCGAAGTAAACCGTAGACTTGCCGACGAAAAGGACTACGACGAGTATCTTGCACCGGAGCTGAGAGCACTGCTACAGTTTCTGATAGATACTTACCACACCCACCCAGAGCTTAAAACGTATAAGGTGGTCGAGGAATCGCGTTAGTGCTTTACTTTCGCGTTAGTCGTAAGTACCTTATATATACCGCGCCCTAACCGGCGCGGATAACTTAGAAAGCAGAAAGGAGACAGATATGGCGATTAGCCAAGAAGATGTTCAGCGTGTTTTACGAGAGTACGTTGTAGACCATTGCGATTTGAATTCTAATACCGCGCACCACTTAGTTGCTTTAGCAGTATCCGCAGCGAGTGAAATAACGCTACGAGGTAATTTATTCCCCGAAGCAGCTGATGACGCTTTTCCAGAGGTGCGAGCGTTAGCGCATATGTATTCATGGCTCGACCCTACCGTTCAGATTGTCCAACGGCCTGACGGGTTTAACGCTTCCGAGAGACTTAGGTTTCGGTACTTTGTAAATTGGTTGATCGATATGGTCGACGCTAAGGAATACGGCTACCAGACGAAAGAGAAGTTGCTACACGAGCTGAAAGAATCAGAAGCGTACCGTATAGCTTTTTATTGGGAGTTCGAGTTTGAAAGAGATCTTAAAGAAAGAGCTAAGGCTCTGACGTATATCGACGCCGACCGCGATATCGTCGACGAGGATCGTATCGAGTCAGATTATGCAGATGAGTACGTTCGAGATGCCTAAGCGATACAAAATGCTCCGTAACACTAAACCCAAACAGCGGCCATTTACGCCGCTGAAACCACGGGAGCCTCGACCCGAGGCTTACCGTGAAATTAATTACCCATCTCGACTCGCGACTATGGATTGCACTAGCCGCCGTGACGATCTCCCAGTAACAAAAGCGACGATCGCCCCAGCGTATAACAAAGGTGCGTACCAAGTGATACCCGAGTCGGATATCGAACATATAGGAAGATGATATGTATTGGATAAGCAAGAAAGATCAAGGGCTTGGTATATCCCTAGGAAAGAAACGTTTACGCGATTTCAAACCAGAGGAAGGGTGCGAGTATTACGTTCGCACTAGCAGAAAGTCGCCAGACTTTTGTGATTTTGTACCTGTTTACATCGGCAAAAACGGCAAGCTCGTTAAGACCGATACAGCCTCGACGGGGTGGTTTTGATATGACATACCGACAACTTAAATGGCGGCTGTCGACTCTCACTGAAGAGCAACTCGATACTGAAATAACTATTCGTCAAGATAACAACGAGCTAGTACCTGCACGATTTTGTAGTAACGCTTGGAGTGCTCCGAGTATCGGTGATCGACTTGACGATGACCACCCTGTATTTTTAGTTAATTTGGAGGACTAATGAGAAACGAAACTAACGAAACGCCGCTCGACGTAGCGCGAAGCAAAGCCCTTGCGAATATGGCTTGGGATATCAAAGCGGATTACGCGGATCTTGATGAAAACACTAGCGCGTTTGATAAACAAGTGCTACGCCATCAGATTAAAGAATATGCCCGACTCGTTGACCGCTACCACCACGATAGCGACGGTACGATTGAAAACCTAGTCGTTTAGTGCTTTACTATCGGGGTACTCGTAAGTACCTTATATATACGCGCGGTATACGCCGCGCCGGATTACTAAACGATAGAAAGGAGAAAGGTATGGAACCAAGAAATACAATCGCCGAGATGGACTTGAGTAACCTGACCGACGAGCAAGTTGAAGTGATGACCAAACTGGCACGGTTTGCTGAAGATGGCTTTGATCTTTCAGCAGAAAGAACTAGTAATAACAAAATGCGCGTTTTCCGAGAAAAGCAAGCAGGACAGTGCATGGTTCTTCGCCATCGACTACGCCAAGAAAAAGAAACCCGCAGTGAATTGTGGAACCCAGTGCGCGATGCAGACCGAATAAACATTGACGGGCTGATTCGTTTTTAACAAAGCCTCGATTTGATTAAGCCCGCCTCGAGCGGGCTTTTTTGTGCCTATTAGAACGACCCGAGATATTGCGTATATTGTCTATTTAGAAAAAAAACTTTTTTTATTTTTTTCAACTAAAACGACTAATAAAGTAATAGAAGTAATAGAAAAGTGAAAGAAGCCTCTAGATACAAGGGATGGGGGCCGTGATGAGTGTGACGAGAAAGTAATAGAAATCGTATAGGTTATTGAAACGAGAACAGTGAATAGTGGTGAGAGGCCATGAGGGAAATTTTTACTTTTTATAAATTATTTTATTTTCTAAGATATAGTTCTACACGCTTACGACCCTCGGAAACACTGCATGAAAGAACTACAGTACACTCCCCTGACACCTGCTGATGACGGAAACGGGTACATCGACGCCGATGGTAAGAGATGGCAACCGCTAAATCCGAAACAAAAGAAGTTCGCTCGAGAGTATCTGAAAGGCCAAAACGCTACCGAAGCAGCGGTAAAAGCAGGCTATACGAAGAATCGAGCCGCAGCTAAACGACAAGGCAGCGTCTTACTCAACCACAACCCACTTTTGCGAAATTACCTTATAGACCAGGAAATCAAGGAGGCAGAGAGGGATAGGGTTTCCATGGAGGGCCACCTCTCCGCCCTCCACGACTTGCGTGAGGAGGCACGGGAGTCGGGGCAGATTAACGCAGCGATCACGGCAGAGATACACCGAGGGAAGGTCGGAGGGCTTTACATCGATCGACGCGAGGTACTGACCGCGAAGATCGACATGCTCTCTAAAGATCAGCTGATCGATCGACTCGGAGCACTGATCACGAAGCGCGTACCGCAAACGATCGAGGGAGAGATTACGAATCGGCTCGGATCGACAGACGGATCGACGGATCGATCGACTGTATTAATTGAGCGAGGGAGCGATTGACCCACCCACCCACCACGTTTGATCGATCGACGGATCGATCGATCGATCGATCGACTATAAAAAGATTGACGGAGCGCGAGCGCACCCACCCACCCACCACGATTCATTGACGGCGAGCGAAAGACGGATTGAGCGATTGACCGAAAGCGTTGGTCATAAAAAAGGGAGCCGAGTGGCTCCCTTCGTGGGTAGGGATCCTTCTATTCGAAGGATCCTAGTTTGACGATACCGGTCTGACCTTTCCACTCTTTGCGACCTTCGATCTGCATTTTGTAGTGAGTCATGACGACCGCCGCGTCCTGCTGGTATCCCCAGTCGGATAGCGCGTCGACGATATCTTGAATCGCGACCATTCGGTGCGCGTCTCCGGCCAGCGCGTAATACGCGGTGATGATCTTGATCATCTGCTTGGGGAGTCGCACGCCAGACGGAACGCTGTCGAACATTACTGATCCGCTGGTGGACTTACCAGTGCCGACCATAGTGGGAAGCTCCATTGGAGCTGCTGCTTGCTTTGTAGCTGAGTTAGCCATAGTGTTTTCCTTTCTACTTTCTAAGTGTATGTGGCCACGCTACCGCCCGACCACAGACGTATCCTCGCCTATACGCCTGCTAAAGTAAAGCGAAAACGACCTACTAATTTGCTATATAGCCACGCTTGCTTATAACCTTTCCGCGCTAACGGTTCGGTTTAGGGGCGCGACTTAGCGGATCCGTCTGAGAGACCCCCCATACCCCCAAAAATGCCGCAAGGCACCCGCCCACCCACCACTACCTAGTTCCCGCCTCTTTTTCCGAGATACTTTTGCTTTAGGTTCCCTATTCAAAAATTTCGCACATTTATATTTTTCGATGGGTCAAAATTTTTCGCGAAAATTTTTTAGGGGTAGCGAGAGTAGTGATTAGGGAGTTACGATTCGGCTATCTTTGATGAGGATACGTTATGTACGGTCAGTCTCCTTATGGTTCGACGATGGGTCGCGGGATGTTTATGAATCCGCAGATGATGATGATGTTACAAATGCGCGATCAGATGAGGGCGCAATACGGGCCGATGCCTACGGCTGGAGATATGCAAGCACAGGCAGAAGCAGCAGCGGGGGATGATTCAGAAGCTATGGCCGTTACGGAGCCGCAAGGCCCGACGAATAACCGTGAGCGGTTAGAGCAGCTTCAGGGTGATTTAGACGAGCTTAGTCAGGGTACGCAGATGATTGCTGCAAATCAGGGGCAGTTATCTCGGCATTTAGGTGCGGGTGCTCAGATGATGGGCGGTGGTTTAGGTTCGTTATTAGGTGGTTCAGGGATGATGGTCGGTGGTTTAGGCCGGTTACAAACTCTAGGGCCGGAAAGTTTACGAACGGTATTTACAGCTAGTCCATTTAGTCGACAAGACGCGCAAGAAGCAGCAGAAGATGCCTGAGAAAAAGAAAAAAGATTCTCGGTTAGAACGCGCAGGGGTTAGCGGTTATAACAAACCGAAGCGTACCCCGTCCCATCCTAAAAAATCCCATATCGTTGTTGCTAAGGAAGGCGATAAAATTAAGACGATTCGATTTGGGCAGCAGGGTGTAAAAACTGCGGGTAAGCCTAAGAAGGGTGAGTCGGCGAAGCAAAAAGCGCGGCGTAAGAGTTTTAAGGCACGTCACGGAAAGAATATCAAAAAGGGCAAGATGAGCGCAGCTTATTGGGCCGATAAGGTGAAATGGTAATGGACGATATGCAAGCGGTTTACGATGAAGAACTTAGTCGCGGTCGTGGAGGCTTACTGTCGCTGTTACGCGGTACGGGGGATATTACTCTCGGCGAAGAGGTAATGGATAGCTTGCCCGAAATTATGGCGATGTTACAAAATACCAATAAAGATACGTTGACGATGCGGCAAACGCAGGAGATGGGTCAGCCGAGCGAATTAGCTGTATCGTTAAGTGATCAACCTGCATTAAGTTCTATGGTTGGCCCAGAGATGGCATTATTAGCTGGAATGATGGGTGGGCCTGGAGGAAAGGCTAAGGGTTTAGCTTCGTTAAAAGATGAACTAGCGCAGTTTATTACAAAAGATAAAGCTGATACTGCGGATCGTATGCGCCGGTTAGACGAAGACGATATGTTAACGCGGTTAGCGGATCAAGATCGTATTGACCGTACCCGAGCGGAACAGTTAGAGGGGTTACGTGAGCGTAGTGATTTTAACACTCGTTTAGAAGGAGGCGAAATGTCGGAAGAATACGAAACGGCATTACGCGAATACCAAGATTTTATGAACCGCCAAGGTGAATCTGGAATCCAGAAGTTACGGAAAGATATTTTTAGCGATCCTGACCAGATGGCAGGTGGGGGACGTCCAGGGTTGTATGCAAATATCGCCGCAAAGCGTAAGCGGATAGCTTCGGGTTCTGGCGAAACGATGCGTAAGGCGGGATCTAAAGGTGCGCCGACGAAGGAAAATTTCCGACAGGCCGCAACTACTGCTAAAAAAGCTAACGGTGGTGGTTTAAGTTACGCGAAAGGTTATTACGGGAAGTCGTATAAATGAGCCAGCTTACAATGGCCCAGATAGACGAGCAAATTAAAAACGCTCCTTTATCTAAAGAAGACGCTAAAAAGCACTTTATAGAAAAAACGGAAGAATGGGGGCTGCAGCATACGTTTCATTTCGATGAAGCGTGGGATTACGCGGTATACCAAAGAAAACAAAAAGAATTCAGAGAAAAAATAACTGAGTTCGAACAAGCGGTTAACGCACATCCCGCTAAACTACAAACGGTTCATGAGATAAACCCAACTAAACATAGTTTTGCAGACGGTCAGTATATTCGTGAGATTTTTAATCCAGCAGGATTATTTATCGTTACGAAAATACATAACAAAACGCATCCGTTTTTCTTAATGCAAGGTGAAATGTCTATTTTTTCACAAGACGGGGTAGAAAAAATATCCGCTCCCTACCACGGCATAACTCAAGCGGGAACTAAACGCGCGATATACACTCACACTGAGTGTGTGTTTGTTACAGTTCATGCAACAGACAAGTTAAACATTGAAGATATCGAAGAAGAAGTAATCGCTAAATCTTTTAAAGATGTTAAGTTACTTCCCCCTGATATTCAACAAGTAGAAAAACTTATCTGTCAGATCAAGGAGAAACAGCTATGAGCTTTATTGCAGCTGCAATTATAGGGGCGACAGCGACGGCTGCGGCTACGGCGTATTCTGCTCGTCAAGCCCGTAAAGCACAAAGAAAAGCTGAAGAAAACGCTCAAACTCGTGCGTTAATTGAAGGGTCCGCCCCGAATATCGCGATGGTTAAAGAAGTTGTTCCTGAAGAAGTACAGGGTAGCGACGTTTCTGGATTAGAAGAAGCGTTAAAAGCGATGGATTACGAAGGAGGTCAGCCTCCGGTTCCAGGAGAAGACGACGCTATGGGCGCAATGCCTATGGAGCTATCTGAAGAAGATTTAGCGATGCTAATAGAATCAGGTGGTTTAGAAAGTGTATTTACTCAGATGGCCGCCGACGGTGGGCCGGTAGGTACACCGAACGACGTATATTATTTTGGCGTTCCGCAAATTATGGGGATGATGCAAGACCCCGACCCACAAATCCAGCAAGTAGGTATGCAACTTGCGGATCAAATGGAAATGACTCCCGATGCGGGGATGGTGCCAGCTACGCAACAACAAATACAAACGATGGCTAACGGTGGCCGAATATCTTCTGAAAGGTTAAACCAAGAAAGACTCCGTTGACCACCCCACTTGAACAGCTAAAGGAAGTAGACCTTTCCCATCTATCGAAAGAAGAAGCGAAAGAGTTTACTCTTCTCCTAGAGGAATTAGAAAAGCGCGAAAAACGCGAAAGTTCTATGGCGTCGTTTTACGATTTTGTTAAAACGATTTGGCCAGAGTTTATTGCGGGTGCGCACCACAAAAAGATGGCCGAGGCATTCGATAAAATCGCCAGCGGAGAATCAAAGCGCCTCATAATCAATATGCCGCCGCGACATACGAAGTCTGAATTTGCTTCGTATTTGTTCCCAGCTTACTTATTAGGTAAGCGTCCTAAATTAAAAATCATTGAAGCTACGCACACAGCTGACCTTGCGGTTAACTTTGGCCGTAGGGTTCGTGACTTAATTGAAAGCGAAGAATATGCGGAGATATTTCCAGCTACCGAACTAAAAGCTGACTCGCGAAGCGCGGGTAAATGGAATACATCGCAGGGCGGTCAGTATTATGCGGCGGGTATTGGTGGTGCACTCGCGGGTCGTGGTGCTGATTTGTTTATTATTGACGATCCGCACTCTGAGCAGGACGCATTTTCGGATAAGGCGTTAGAAGAAGCCTACGAATGGTATCAAACTGGGCCTCGTCAGCGTCTACAGCCAGGAGGTGCGATCGTTATCGTAATGACTCGTTGGTCTAAAAAG
>Ga0098049_1000105_pt1 | contig 30635 bp, 38 predicted proteins | sample 13BtaG_FD_92582 | JGI IMG/M metagenome (GOLD analysis project Ga0098049, IMG submission 92582) | Marine viral communities from the Subarctic Pacific Ocean - 13B_ETSP_OMZ_AT15268_CsCl metaG | ecosystem: Environmental > Aquatic > Marine > Oceanic | place: Subarctic Pacific Ocean | collected...
AATACCCAAAATTTGAGCACCACAGGTACTGAACTGAGCGTTTGTGAAGGTTCCGCCCTTTTGGAATCCGGGAGGACACCTAAACTTATTACGCACACCACCAGTGCTACGGCTACCACGACGCCCTAGCCCACCAATCAAACGCCTAGCGCTAGGAATACCCGGACGACCACGACCGCCACCGGGTGTTAGTGTTTCATAAATTTGTGATCGGATTGGGCTACGAATATCTGAAATGTCGCCCGGAAGAATAATACTACCAGCCGCTTGAGCGGCCTGGCCTGCACGAGAGTTAGCGCCAAAAATGCCCACTCGTTTTTCATTTACCGCCTCGTTGACAGGGACTTTTAAGGCATACGTAGAAAACATCGCAGCCTTCATATCGACTGCGCCCTGGCGACCCGCAATAGGCTGAACCAGCACGCCACCAAAGTCTCTAGACTCCCGAATTGCGATACGCAAAGGAGACACTTCAATCACCTGATTATGTGAAGAGAGTTCCCCAGACTTTCCCCTACGAGCCGCACTGCTAACACGCCGTACACTACGGCCACGACGCTTACGGCTACCCTTGCCCTTGCCTTTGCCTTCGTTGGGCCACTTGCCCGTGATCTCGTGGTGCAACCAAGCGCAGATTCGCTGAGGCTTGCCGCCAAACTGAGGCTTATCCATGAGGATGACGACACAACGGCGAAAACCGCCAGGCTTCTTCATGATCGGACGCCAGTACTTCAAGAGGTCTTCTAGGTTACCCCTACGTGGCCCTCGTCCACGAGTAAGACTCGTCAGAGCATCAGCGTTAGGCCCGACTTCAGGTCCCACTTTAAGGGTAAAGGCTCCAACCTCTGCTCTTTCAATTTCAGTCAGCATCAGAATCGCCAAACCTCTCTAACGGTCTAAACTCATAAATTACGCCATCGTCCTCTAGGTATTCTACCGCTTCGATGTCTACCGTGGAGCCTAAAACAATCCTGGACCCTACATTAAGTAAGGCTTCGTTAGCGAGGCTAATCCTGCTTCCCACTTCTGCGGGTCTCATAATAGCCTAACCCCCAATCAGGAAAGATCGTCTCCCATCAAACTGCGGAACTCATCTAGAGCGGAAAGCAACTCGGAGTCGTCAGACTTTTCGCCTTCAACCGCTGCCTCGGCTTCTGGCTTCTCAGCTTCAGGAGCTTCGGGAGCTTCATCCTCACTGGAAGCAAAGCCCTCAGGAAGCATTTCCTCAAGACCCAACTCCTTTGCTCGCTTAGCAATGTGGGCTTTAGCAGCGTCAACATCCTTAGCACGCTGGAAAGCGGCCAAGGCATTCTTGAGGTCAGCCTCGTCAGCAATCGGGAATGATCCATCCTCCATAGCTTCACCAGACTCAGCCATTGCCTCACGTTGCTCACGTGAGTACATGCGCTTGATTTCAAGCTCGGCTTCAAGTGCCTTGATCTCTTCCTCTTCGCTCATGTCATAAGCAAAGTCCTCAATCGTGTCGTACTCGTCGTAGCCTAAGACTTTACCCTCTACAGAAACGTAGAAGTCAAAGCTCTTCTTATCGGAGTCAAGTTCAACAACGTACACATCTTCATCAGCGAATACGTCCACCATGATGCCCATTACTTCAGCCAAGGTGTCAAGCTCCATATCATCAAAGGCTTTGACCGCAACGGCTTCTGCGTCAGATGAAGAAATGATGTTCAGTTCCTCGGCTGACTTACCTTCTACCAGGCTCTCGTCAACACGCAACCAACCAAGTTCGTCGCCTTCGCCTGTCAGGAACACTTCAATGCATGTTCCATCCTCGCACTTAACGTCAATGACAAACATATCATCCGTGGATGAATAACCCGATCCAACAATTTCACCAGGGTGCGCAACTTTAACGACTGACTCAACCTCTGCCAAACCGGGCAGACCGTCTTCTGGAGCGCAACCACCCTGACAGAAATCGCACGGCTGAGCAACAGACTTACGTTGGAACCCGCACAGGAAGTCGTCTGACTTCTCAGCAGCCTCAGGAGCCGCTTCAGGAGAAGCTTCCGGCTTATCTTTAGGCTTAGCGGAACTCAGCTTATCCCACTCGTCATGAGTTGAACAAGGCATGAACTTATCGCCAGCACCATGAGTGCCCTCACAACCTAAGTCGGCAGCACGCTTAAGTGCCTCTTCTTCCGTGTCAAACATGTCTTCGGGGGCCATCTCGCCCTTTTCCTCAACTTCAACAACGTTCTCCTCTAACGGAGTCTCATCGGCCTTCTCTAACGCCTCACCCTTACGCATGGCGCTAACTTCAAGCGGGCTACGGCGGCGATACCGCTTGCCATATCCCTTGCCAGAATCTTCATCAACAACTTCTACTGCCTCGTATGAATCCTTGGCGTCATCGTCAAGACCTTCATACTTTTCTTCGTTAATAAGGTCGTCGTCATCTTCCATCTGCTTCAATCGGGAATCAGTCATGACCATTTCTGGCATTTTCTCTTCGTCATCAGCAACCATCTGCATCATGATTGAGGCGGTCTTCTCGTCAACCGAGTCTGTAATCTCCTCAACGGACTCACCGTCAGTCTCATCAGCAACGACTTCTGCCTCTGCGTCTTCCTTGACTTCGACATCTTCATCTACATCGTCAGCCTTGTAACGGAACATCCAGCCCAAAGGCTCTTTAGTCTCTTCGTTAACAACGTTGATCATCTCATAGCCCTTTTGATCCTCAGGATCAAGCGCAGAAAATGCAGTCTCGTCTAGCAGGTCGCCTGTTTCCACAGCCTCTTTAAAGAGAACTTCAGTCATAAAGACAGGAGCATCGTCCTTCTCGTCTTCAGCAGCATCCTTTTCCTCAACAGAAAGAAGTGCTTCAATTTCTTCAAACTTGTCAAGGTCGTCATTGATATTTTCACTCATTTTGAACTCCTATTGCTCTTGAGTATTTTACTCAACACCGGCAGCAGTGTCAAGGTCCTCGGGCTTGGATACTGAAATATTAGGCTCAAAAGAAAGCACAGCAAGCGCTGAAGCTACCTTCTCAAGCAACTCTTGATGCTCAACCTTTGCCGAGAAGTGCAAGTCAACGCCGTCTTCCGACTTGAACGCAAACACCGGCACTTGTGCAACAGCACTGCTAACATCAAACGACTCCACCTCTGAACACTTAACATGCACAATAAACCCTGAAGTCGCCTTCTCCCCTTGCTCCATTGGGCGAGACATGGGAGCCTCCGTCAAAAAGTTCTCAACTTCGCTAATTAAGCTCAACGTTGCTTCCCGCAAATCGCCTGCTCCACGAATCTTTAGCATCTCATTGTAAGCCATAAGCAATAACGCCATTGGGTCCTTCAAGTAGTCAGGCTTCTGATAACGAATCATGCTGCCCTTCTCCTCCAAGGTATCGCAAGCACATGCGTCCTTCTCTGACTCGCAACCGCAAGCAGCATCCTTGGCTTCATCAACATCCACACCTGCTAAATAGTTATTGTGTGAGTTGATGTTAGCATTCCCATCAAACTTCTTCAATGCTTCCTCATACTCTTCGTGCGTTTCGCACGGCATGTAGCCTCCACCGTGGGAGTGATACCCTGAGCACCCTAGAGTCTTCGACCATGCCAGCGCAATGTCTGGCGTAGCCCACGTCCCCTGCTCGTCGTCATCAGCACGGACCCCCTCAGGCTCTTCAGCGTCTTTTTCGTCCGGGTCTTTAACCATCATTGCTGGTGGGGCCTCATCACCAACGGGGGTGTAAGAAGTCGTCGGCTTTACACGAGTCGGCTTGCCTACCATAATACGGTCGCCCTCACGAGTGAAAGTAGCCATCCACGTCATGTCCTCACCCGTTTGGAACACAACAGAGTTACCAGTGATCTCTACAATCTGAACTGGCTTTTTGAGCGCTTGAGACAGCATACGTCCCATCATCGCTGACAATGCGTCCACCCGGTTAGAAGGAGCGTCTTTGTCGTCATCCATGCTATATACTCCCCCCTTTTCAACAGTGCCCTCACTGTCGTCTTTGACAGAAATTGTCCCAGTCAGTTGGTTAGCTCCATGCAGAACAGGAGACATCTCGTACAACTCAACTTCTTTAAGCATATTTGCTTGACGCCCAGCATCAAAGTCGGCTGTAATTGTCTTGTAACCGATTGACCACTCTTGGTCCATACCGTAAAAAGCTACGTTAGCGAAAGCTTCACGACCACGCTCGGTGTTGAGGTTGAACTGAACCTTGGCAAATAGCCCGCCGATGCCTGCCTGCTTCATCTTTTCTGGGAGGCGAGGATCACTCTTGGGAACTTCATAAATTTCCAGAACCTTACCGATAGGCTGGTTCCAATCGTGGCCCCACACAACACGAGGCTTACGCCGTTTAAGAGAGCCATTAAACGCACCGGAAACCACCACGTCACCGACTGAATCTTTGTTACCAATACCAGACACAAACGCTTCAACCACGCCTTGTGCTTTGTCAATGCCGATTTGACCGGAAATTGCCTTAAAATCAAAATCGGGATCAGTGTTCTCAGCAACATCTGACTGCTCAATTAAATTGGTCATGACTCTCCTTAAGAATACTGCGACACTCATATAGTACACTCTGCAACTGAACCATTAGAGAGGGTTTATATAAAAAGTGTGCGTTGGGTTTATATATTATCTCGTAAACTTTAACACGCAACGACAATTAATTGTCAAGCCCGGAGGGGCCAATGGGTCTTTCGGAAATCTAATCGGAGTCCCATCCACATAAAAGGCACTACTAACAGGGACTTTATCACCGTGTAACTGTCGATGACTGATCCGCACGCTCTCGTCCTTCAACGAAATCCACTCTTTGTTCAGACCAGTATCGGCACTAGCAGCAGAATCATACAGTCCTTGGTTATATGGGCCAAGAACAGCCGAGTCTACAATCATAGATTTGCGATTACTTCGCAATTTATTGAAAACTGCTTTAATAAGCACCGTAGCCAAAATAATCTTGAAAGTAATGTTTAGATCATTACCGTCCTTGTCACGCCCTAACGATGCAGAGGCCAAGGAAACTTCAACTTGATCCTGTGTCGTGGAGTTGAAATTGTTTACCGTGGCTAGGTGCTCAGAGATTGCGGCATCTGCCTGCTCTGCGGTTACAGATTCCCCATAACCTTCTTCTATATTGTCAGAAATCGCCTGCTGGTAAATGTCTTTCATTGAGTCTGTGAGAGGGATGGTACTTACAGCTAAAGCCGACATGGGGACAATTGAAGCGAAGTTGGCGTCTTCCCCTAATGTCAGTAAAGCTGATGTGGCCTGCGTGTTAATGGCATCAAGAACTGTCTGCTCTTGAGCGTCAATAATAACGTCTAACTGCTTAGACAGTTGATCTTCTAACGACTCAACCCTGTATAGAGCTTTTTCTTCCCAAGTTGTGTATCTACCTAGGTCACCAAACTTTAGACCTGCTGAAAAGGGGCACTCTTCTTACCCTCCGCTTCATCGCCTTCTAATTCGCTTGGAACTTGTGATGCAGAAGCTTCAATATTTTCAGTACCTGTTACAGTACCTGCTTCAACAAAGCCGCCCTCTTCTGGGCTAAACTCTGTGACCACGGACTGTTGAGCATTTTGTGCCTGAACATCTAACGGCACACCCTCTTCGACAGTACCCTGATCATTCATGGGCTTTTCTGTATTTGCAATTGGGGTCTGGTTCGGGTTAGAAAGGAGAGAGTCCGCAATGTCAGAAACAACCTTTTTCCTGCCGGACGCTTCACGGTATTCATTGGCACTAATCAAGCCAGTCTGAAACTCTGTCAGATGGTGACGCTCACGCTCTTGCTTAGCGAGGACAAGAATGGGAACGTTGTTCACATCAAAATCCACAAAGAAAGAGTCGTCAATCTTATCAAAGGAACGAGCAATCAAGTCAAGGTGCGGAGACATGGTTTCCATCCAGAAAACCTTACCTTCCTCCATAGCGTTAGAGAAAGTCCTACCAGACGAGTTACCGATGATAGACTCAGGTACACCAAACGCAGCAAGAATCTCTTCTTTTGTAATAGTACGCATCTGTACGTAAGCAGCATCTCGTGGACTCGCAGCAGTGTCTACGAAATCTGCACCGTCATCCGATGAGATGACACCAACCGACCCTGCACGACCAATATTGCCACGGAACCGGGAACGAAGTTCCTCTTTATCTTCGTCAGCAATCTCACTACGAAGAACCAACAGCCCGCCCGGTCGTCCATCGTTAATCAAGAAGTTACGGTTATAAATCTTAGCCAAGTTCTCTAGCTCAATAGCAACACCCGCTGCCTCCATCGGAGTCATAGATAGATAAGGGTCTAGTGGATGCGGGCGGCGAATCCAGATAACGTTCTCGGGTTTAATAGTACGCTTCTCCATCGCACTAATCTGAACCTCAAACCCCTTCACAAACTTGTTTACATCGGGAATGGGCGAAGTGTTCTGTGGGGGTAGCAGATGTAACGCAATAGGCTTACCGCCACGTCCTCTAACAATCTCAACAAAGACACCACGGCTACTAATCAGCAACTGCGAAGATAAACGATACCTGAAGGCAAAAGCGTTCTCTCCGTCATTTGCAGTGTTGTTGAACAATTTCAACATAGAGTGATCCCCGACAACCTCACCAAACGGATTGTTGTCTTTGCGGAACATCATAGGTAGACGTGCCTGGTTTGATGAAATAACATCAATACAGCGGAACACCCAAGTAACCTTAGACACACCCTCTTTATAAGCCTTAGTGATATCCCAACCATCGTGATACCCACGATCATTGCCGGTCAACGACGGGCTGTACGAGACTGGTGCGCCTACCGAAACAGAAGCAGCCTTTTGCTGCCCCGAGATTGCATCTTGAAGAGATTTATTTGAACTTGAGTTCCACGCCATTATTCAGCCCCTAAGAGATAGCCGTAAATTCCACAAGCAAAGCCAGCGCTTGCCAGACCCCACCCCAAACTGAGTATACTAATACCAAAGCCTATTAGTAGTATACCAGCGCCCATCATGATATGAGCAGCGCCAGAACGATTTAGAAGATTCTTCATAGGTATACTGTACCGTTTATTTGTCTAGGAGACAAGCAGATATGTCCACAGAGACTCCCGACTGGGAAAAAATCAAAGCATATTTAGAACCAAAGCGATCTGAATACTGGGTTGAAGAACCCTCGCTAACTCAAAAAGTTTTTCTCCGGTCAGAAGGACAAGAAGTAATGTTTGGTGGAGCCGCAGGTGGGGGCAAATCCTCGGCACTGATTATGGCCGCTCTACAATACGTGGACATCCCAAACTACAGTGCTATCTTGTTTAGGCGCACATACGCTGACCTTGCCCTACCTGGCGCTCTAATGGACCGTTTCAGAGAATGGATTATGCAGTTTGATGATGTACACTGGAACGCAAATGCGTACACTGCAACGTTTCCCAATGGGGCACGAATAACATTCGGTTACCTAAATAACATCAACGACTATCTGCGATACAAGGGTTCAGAGTTTCAGTTCATCGGAATGGATGAGGTTACCGAAATCAGAGAAGCAGATTACCGGTACATGTTCTCACGTTTACGCCGCCCCGCAAGTGGTCCGCTAGCTTCAGTCCCTCTCAGAATGCGCTGTGCAACTAACCCTGCACCTAACTGGGTCCGTCAGCGTTTCCTAGTTGAAGGTAAAACCAAGGGACGTATCTTTATTCCCTCAATGCTAACTGATAACCCCGGAATTGACCCAGACTCCTACCGCACCATGCTCGCAGAGCTAGACCCCATCGAACGAAAGCGCCTAGAGTTTGGTGACTGGTGGGCAACCACACTCGGATCAATGTTTGACCGTGGTAGCTTTGAGGTCATTGAACCAAGCGAAATGCCGGACTTGAGTAAAGACACAACTGTGGTGCGCTTCTGGGACTTAGCCGGAACTGAACCGTCTAATTCTAATCCTGATCCTGACTGGACAGTTGGATGCCTCGGAGCATTTGATAACGGTGTCTTTTACATCCTAGATGTACGCCGCATTCGTGCGAAAGGTGAAAAAGTTGAAAAGTTTATTAAAGAAACTGCTGAAGAGGACGGGCCTGAGATAACAATCCAGATGGAGCAAGAACCAGGATCAGCAGGTAAAAACTTAGTGGACCAATACGCTCGGTACGTCCTGCCAGGCTACACCTTCTCAGGGCAACGAGCCACAGGCGACAAAGTAACAAGAGCAAAGCCATTTGCGGCGGCTGTAGCTAACGGTAACGTGCGTCTAATACGAGGCGACTGGACCACAGACTTCATTGATGAACTGTCGTCCTTCCCCGAAGCACGAGTCCACGACGATCAAGTTGACGCCGCCACCCACGCCTTCAACCTGTGCGCCGGACTCGGTATGGGCATTCGCCGCAAGATTGAAATCATCATCTAGAGAACTTCCCACCTCAACTGCTGCCTGTAGATATCTGGCTGAATAACAGTAGGATCAACCCACCAGTCTTCGTGTATAGTCCTAACAACTAATGTGTAGCCTAAGGCGTCTAGAATCTCTCGCTGTGCATCACGAATAGATTGGTTCCGAAAGTACATGTTAGCATCATGCTCAAACGTGATAACCGAAAACCGATAAACAGTAAGAGGTAAAGAAATTAGCCCAAGCAGAGAAGTGTACGGACTTCCCTCAGGTCGCATAGCTTGATCATACCCGTTGTCGATATCAACTTGCAGAAAGTCAATCTGCTTAGGCCACTCCTGTGACTTGAAATACTCTGTATAGTCAAAGCTCAACGCATCACCAAAACAAGGGTTCTTTCTATTGGAAGTAAACTGCTCCTTACGTTCAGGGTCAATTTCAAACGACACACCGTTCCAATTGAAATCCTCTTCAAGAATACGGGTGTTACTACCCTCGTGGGAATTGAAAGCACCTAGTTCGACATAATGCCCACCCTTCTTTAGTTGGGTCATTGCAATAACAAAGTTTTCTTGCTCGCTAGGACTAAACTGCTGATTCTGCATTTTTATCTCTCCAAAATTTAGTGGACGACATTTTAATGCCGTTTGTTGCCGGGTTGCCCCTGTGCTTGTAGCGACATGCAAACAATAACAATAGGTTTTGCTCAGGGGTGATGGCAATATCCATCTCTGGGAAAACTAACTCGCCCCCGTCGTAGCCGCTGTTCAAGTAATGGACCGAACTAAAGACATGAACGTTTTCCCGCTTTTCAGGATCATCCGAGTTATGATACAAGTCATCGTGTAAACCCATATCGCACCCCTCGGGATAGATCACAGCAGGTAGCGAACTATTCACCACAGCATCAAAGTCAAACGCCTCTTTTAACGCATCAGCTATAGACTGCGAATAAGTCAAGATGATCTGATCTTCCAGACTGTCAGGATTGCCACCATTGATAAGATGCCGAGTAAAGAAATTGTAGCACCGATCAGGCATCTCCATAATCTCACCGTCACGAGGATTCTCAACCATATGTAAAAGGCTTTCGCAGTCTGGTGAGAAATTGTGTATAAGAGCAAAGTCGTCACTTATGAACTCAAGCACTTATGCACCTCCAGTTTTAGTCGATGGCTAAAGTTATCAATCTCTAAAGCGTGCTGCGCCGCCTCCCTATCAGGGATGTTTCTATGGAAATCAATATACTCAGTCATGGCGTTAAATAAAGCCCACTTACTAGGCCCATAAGAACCACTGTTGTGCGAAGACGAATAAAGCGTTTTAACCCTACTGTGAACTGACTCAATGTGTTCCCGCTTCTTCTCTGTGTTTGCAGTCTTAAGAGGCCACACAGTTTCCAGTGCGCTTTCAATATAAGTCTGCGAAACCGGAACAGACATATGACTTATATTGTTCACAACATGCTGCGACCACGAAGCACGCATATTCAATACCTCTCTAGCTTCGCCATCTAAGTCAGCCTCACTGGGCGTATGGCGCTTACGGACACTGAACTCGTACTCTTTAGAGGCGTTAAATCTGTAGACAATGTGAGTGTTGCGCCGAGTGTCAAGATTGTAGTAGCAGATTGGGATGCTACCATCATGTGATGACATGACGATCACGTATGAATCAACTACGTCTGTATCATTGTTAGCTGTGGTAATAGAGAGTGACCCCGTGTGAACCACCGCAAAAAACTTACGGCCGTCGTCTAACACACCGCAGCCCATTAACTTAGCAGCATCACCATACTTGTTGACTAAAGAAATAGCCCGAGACAAAATCTTACGGTTTTGCTCAACCTCGTAACGATCTTTGACAACTTCCCAACTGTCTAAACGACAGGTTGCGCCACACGCTACTTCACGTCCAGTAGCAAAGCGATTGGGAATCTGTACATAAGCGTCCTGAAAGCGGTCATATACGAAAATAGGGTTAGTAACTACTAAGTAGTCGGCTAGCCCCTTCCGTAAAATATCATCAACTTCGTATGTACCGTCGTCCGCTGCCCTACCAGTTACAAGGGTGGACCATGCCTTATCGGTCATCTCCCGATCCACCAATCTTACCCCGGTCATATCTGCTGGACAACTTTGCGATATTAGCGTCTGCTACCTGATCCAGAGTATACCCAAGCTCCCAAGCAAGACCAGAAACGTACCACAGCACATCACCCAGTTCTTTCATGATGCTATTCTGAACCTCTTCCGAAAAAACACTATCCTTATCTCGGATTGCCTTTTTAACTTTGTCTGCCACTTCGCCCGCTTCGCTAGCTAGACCCAAAGCAGTATACACAATACCCTGATCCGGGGGGAATACTGCTGTTTCCCGTGCTGCCGCTTGATATGCATTCATTTCCATGTTAGTCTCCTAAGCTTGCTCGGAATGACCCGTGGGCCGTTCGATGTGAAGGTCTTCACCGTTTTTGGATTCAATAGGAACCCACGCAGGGGAATACGTGTGCTGTTTAATTTTACGCATCTTGATCAGTGTCCCATCCAGCAACACATCAAACTCGTCGTAGGTCATGCCTAACTTTGTGCGTAATTCTTCTTCGGTATAGCGCTGTGACTGCATAACACGCTGCATCAACCTAGACAAATATTTGGCAATCACAATCCCACGGTATCTGTTCATGTCAATGTGTAGCAGTACAGCTTCCACGTCGTCACACTTCACTACAGCAACAGGAACCTTTTTAATCTTCAACTCGTTTGCAATAATCCAGCGATGGTACCCGTCAATGATTGTACCATTCTTCTGAATTACAATTGGACTGAGAATACCGTATGTGTCTATAGACGATAATAGCCGCTTGTAGTCGGGTGCAACAATGTAACACGCAGACGACCACTTCGCAGGGGTTAACTCAGAGGTTTTACAATAATCCATTACCGTTACTCTACCGAGTGTCGTCTTGAATGTCAAGACTGTCCGCATCCATTAACTGCTGAGTCTCTTCGTCTAATAGCGCAACACGTTTATTGTGCGCCTTTGTTTTAGGGCCAACCGGGCTAGGGGAACCCATGAAAGAGTTTAAAAGCAAAGTTCTAATCAAATGATCTACTGGATACCCGTATGAATCTGTGGCGTGCTTCTTCTTGAAGTTGTTGGCATACACCAATGCAGCCCTATGAAGACCTGGTGTTAGCACATTATCATCAACGCAGTGCTTGACGCCCTTCCATCCTTCGGCAGCGTAAAAGTCAATAGCCGCCTCAATATCGTACTCTGCCCACAACTGACGCTGTGCCTCAATACTAGGGAAGCATCTATACAGTTCATCATAGAAGTCAGGTTCAGTGCGCAAAACATCCGACAGACGGCGAGCAGCCACTGAATGAAGAGGGATACCCACCCGCTGATTAGCCCCACTCATCGCTGCGTAATCGTAATAGTCGCAGTACTCCCCGTCATGCTCTTCGTGGATGAACTTAAGAACATCGTCAGATGTCCAGTCATAGATTACCTTAGCGAACCGCATTGGGATGGCCTTGGAAAGTTTGAAAGGTCGGTTGATATAGTTTTCATTCAACTTCTGTGTCACTGTCCGGTAACGGATCATAGACTCATTAGCCCGGATTCCAGTGATAAATGCCGTTCGCCCTTTCTTACCGTGCATGGTATACTCGTCAATCTTACGGGGAATTGCCTTCTCTGGGTTTAACCCAAAGTGCTCTGCCCTAAGTGACCCTTCAGGAAAAGGTCTGAACAAGCGCCCACTACGCTCTCGCTTCTTTGACCACAACAATACATATTGTCTGCGCCCCAGCACCCACAACTCTTGACCTTGAGGCAAACAGTACCACTCCATGTCAACCCAGTCGTAGTTGCTGACACGCTTTACATAGTCCTCTACCGCAGGAGAAAGCATTTCTTCATCCCGGAAGATTACTTTAACTGGCCCAAGCCCACGTTCTTCATGAATCTCTTTTGCAAGATACAAACATGCAGTAGAATCCTTGCCACCACTGAACTGAACACAGACTGTATCAAACGTGTCATAGACATGGCGCATCCGCTCTCTCGCAGCCTCAACACAATTTATGTCTAGAAACATTCGACGCCGTGCCATGTCAGCCTCGTGGAGAGTGTTGAGCAATAAAGTCCAGAAGACGCTCTGAAGTGGTGTCACCGTCGTAAGCAGGCTGATCCTTTAACCACCGTAAAAAGGAATACCACTTTGACTGCTGATCAGCATTCTCAAACACGAGAGTGAACTGAATAGCAGCGTTCTTTGTCCCTGAACTACCTGTAACAGTGCTGCCCTGTGTGACAATACTCTCTGTCGATGCAGTTGGGGTTAACGTAGTCGGGTCGGATGCAGGACGGTCAACACTCGTCGGAGTCTGAACTGGTTCTGTGGAAGTAATATCATTAATAACAATCTCGGGCGGAGTCCAACCCCCATTCGGATCAATCACTTCTCCAAGCTGATCAGCAATTACACTGTTTTCAATAGCAGCAACTGAAAAGTCGTCCCATCCTAGAACTTCAAAAAAGTCTTCATGATCACCGATGGCATCTGTTAGCATTTCGTAGAGTAAGTCGTTGTCGGTTACACCCAACTCTGAAATCCGGTTGTCTGCCAGAGCAAACGCCAACGCATCTGTTGTTGACATATCAACAACAGACACCGCAATCTGTTGCCAGCCCAATCGCTTTGCTGCCTCTAGTTGGTGGTTGCCCGCAATCACCGTAAGTTCACCGTTATCGCCCGTAACAGCGACAATAGGCTTCACCTGCCCGAACTTAGAATACGACGCCATAATTGCGTCTACGTCTCCTCGTCTTGCATTGTTTTCCAAGGGAATAAGTAAGTCGATGTCTACAGCAAGCCCCTGAATGTTCTCAGTAATATTGTGAATCATTTATACATCCTTAATCTTTTTAGCAACAATACTAACGTGTAAAAAGTTTCGATGAGCCGCTGCATACTCGTCCCATACCGGAAGGCCCTGTTGATTTCCTGAGAAAACTAGAGAAACGGGCCAGTAGTGGTCACACGCCATAACCTTGAAGCCGAAACTATCATCAAATAACGACACTAGGCCATCGGTAGTAAACCTAAAGTAGTCATTAGGGTAACCATGTATCGGGAACGTAAGATGCGTGTCAATATGTGCCAGACCGCCAAGCTTGAGAACTTTATTGATAGAAGCAGAAGCTACCCAAGGCTTTTCTACATGCTCGTAGACAGACCTTGCTAATACCCCATCAAACGAGCTTGTATCAAAAGTATCTTCCAGGCGATGTATGTCACTAACAATATCTACATCAATACCGTCGTCTTGAAAGTCCGTCTTTACGTAAGACTTAACGTTAGTAAACAACGCTTCGTGGTGCGTGCATACGTTGGGGTTTGACCTTGCTACGCCAACCTCAAGAATCTTCTTAGGTTCTCCAGCGTTCATCTTGTCTTGAAATACTTGAAACTCAACAGTGTCTTTGTATTTGGGGTCGCCTCTGTAATACTCGGTAGACATAATTAAAACTTTGACTGTGATCGAACATTTGCCGCAATCGTGCGTAGAGAGTCACACGCCGTGCGTAAGGAATGTAACTTTTCTCGTTTAGCCTTAACGAGCGCTTCAGCGACCATTGCATCATAATATAACTCGCTGGTCTTGTACCCTGCCCAACTCTCTTTCTGCTTAACAGCCCCTTCCGACGCAAGGTATTCTTTAAACCATTGCTTCTTGTATGCAGCCTCTTTCTGGGCGTGGTCTTTCGCCAGAACTTCAAACGCTTCTGTCTCATGCTCAATCTCACTTGTAAGGCGCAGTAACTCGCTCTCAACCTCTACAGGGGTAATTGGCTTGTTGCGTACAGTGTTCATAAGGGTAGTCTACTTACTATCAGGCAAAGCGTCAAGGGCGATTTTCAGTCGGTCAACTTCATCATTCCAGTCAACCTTAACACCCGGAACACCTCGCTCAAGTAACTCGTCTAAAAACTTACGCCCCAATTCGTTTTCCAACCACCGTGCCCAAACAAGTGGGTTCTTCGACTGCGCCCAGTGGCACGAGGCACACAGCGCCAAGGCGTTTCTCTCATCAGTCCTAGTCGCAGAAATGCTACGAGAAATAATATGAGCGCACTGAATTTGCTTTCCACTCTCCTTAGTGACACCACACCAACGACAAGTAAAGTTGTCCCTAGTGCGTACATACAGGCTATGTAGCTTAGTGGCTTTTGCCTTTGCGCTCTTACCATAGTCCGCAGGCATTAAAAGTCAATGTCCTGATAAATTGGAAAGAACCAGCCTCCGTCGTTATACTGTTCAGCCTCCGGCATATCTGGTCGATGAGAAATCCCAGAATAATGCAAAATGACAGCCTCTCGCCAAAGATCAGGATTGTTGGGTACAGTACCACGATGCATTAAGCGGGAGTGCCAAATAAGAACGTCGCCCTTGCTGGCAATAAACTTTTCTTTCTCTAGCCCGCCACGAGTCAGAATGTCTTCAAACATGGGAGTAAGGAACTCTTCCGAATACCTCGGCCACGCTGGATCGTCACGTAAACTAACCGGAATCCTCTGCTTAGCTCCCTCTTGTGTGATACGTGGTAACACATGACTGCCCCGAACAAACTCAAAAGGACCAGAGTCTTCATGAATGTCATCCAACGCAACCCATACCGCAAGATAATGATCGTTGTTAGAATCAGGGTTCAGGTATCCGTCTTGATGCCAGTTACGGGTGGTAGACTTCCACCCGGTAAGATTCAAATGAATCCCCATTGGATCACCGATCAGTTGTTCCAGAACGTCGTGAAGCGGCTTGTAAGTAGCCAACTCCATTAGGCTAGGGACTTGATAGTATGCACATTCCCCTGGATAGCCCATTGGCCTGTCATAGTTGACACGGTTATGCTGAACCCATGCCTCTTTGTACGTGTCGATAATATCATTAGGCATGAACGACTCCAACACCAAAACTCCATCAGTACGCCAAGTCTCCGCTACCTGACTTAAAAGTGAGTCGCCAACGCTTTCTCTATCAAGCCAAGGTAAGTCCTTGTCAGCAAAGCCGCCTGACAATAAGTTAATATCATTTAATAAGTCTGGATGTGCTTCAGTTGCTGAACCAATAAGGTTTTGCAGCAGTTCCGTTTTTCCATTCATTTCTCACTCTTTTCGCTTCATGAAAGTGCTGATCAGTATTGCACCAGCTTTCTAAATGTAGGCCAAGTAGCTCAGCCTCTTTGGGGTTAACTGTTATTCTAGTATGACAAGGCCGACACACTGCTAGTAGGTTGATGCGCTGTAGAATGCTTCCACCTTGAGAACGATTAACTAACTCGTGGATGTCCATAGAGTGATTGACTCCAATCACCCCCGGCTTACCGTCCTTTACTGCAAAGATTAAACACGCTTCGCAGTAAGGTTGATCGCTCAATAACTCTTTAACTAGTGACCGACGCTCCACATACTTATCGCTCATTTTCTTTGAACGGTTATTCAAAGGAGAGCGCTTCAACTGACTGTCTCCCCGCTTGAGGGGAGTGCGCCGAAGCGGTTTACCCCTTTTCATGACGCCAATAGTTCTTATGAATCTTCAGAATCTTTTTGTACAAGTGCGCTGCCCCAACATGAATATCAAACTTCTTTACCTTTTTGCGGATATCTTTAGAAGTATCTCTTAGGTAGTCATGATCTCGGAAGCGCTCAAGCATCTCAGGGTACTCTGACGGATCATTGACCATCAACCCTATCCCATGTGCTGAAGTTAGTTCTTCATACTGTGGCGAGTAAGAACACACAAAAGGAATACCCGCTGCGGCGTACTCCAGCCCCTTAATATAGGACTTGGCGTGATTGAACGGGATATTTGTAAGTGGGACAATCCCAACTTGAAATAAAAATCCATCCTGCAACTCATACGGTGGGAGGAACGGCGATGTTTCAACAATACCAGCGCTCACCCCAATTTCCCTATTGAAGCGGGGAACATTAGGAATTTTGATATCACCCGTGTGATGAAAGGACGCAAAGCTAGTTATCTGAGCACTATACGGTTTAAGTATCTCTAAGTCACCGCTTCTGTGGGCAGTCGAACCCATCCAACCTACAACCAGTTTGTGAGGGTTCGGTGACTCAAACGGAGGAACATCCTTATACTGTGCAGTAGTGACATAGTTTGTATGAAGCCACACATTATCATTCCAGTCCAATAACTTTTTCTCAAGAAAAGGAGTAGACGCAAAAATTGCATCAGACTCTTGTAAAATAGTTTTGTACCACTCAATGTTTTCGTCAGGATTCAACTTAGGATTAGACGCAGCAAACGCTGCATTCTTTTCGCTTAAACCCCAATACCAATCGTCAACATCATTGATAATAATCTGACCCGCATCCTGCGCCCTTTTCATATCAGGTAACACCTGCTTATGCATGTACCGCTGCATCACAATCACATCACAATCAAAGTGATCTCCAGAACCATCAAAGGCATGAATCCCAAACGTTCCAGTCATAGAGTTGTGTGCAAGAATCCCCACAGCAACGTCAATACCCTTTTTACGCAAAGGTAAAATATACTGCCCAATCCGAATGTGCCCCGACCCGCCCATGACAGGCGTCTGATCACGAGAAACCATAGAGCGTGACCAGTCATTAGATGCAAAGCCAATTTTCATTAGAACTTCCACACCCCATCAAGCGCAGCGTACAGGCAGTCGTCAGCCGCTGAAGTAGACAAGTCATTTGACTCAATCATTTGCTTATGTGCCAAAATAGCATCTCGTAAGAACGTAGCTAATGAAAGAGAGGGATCAGCAGGCTGACCTAGAGCCGTCAATCGCTCTACTTCGGCCAATCGCTTTTCAGCATAAAACCTGAACCGCTCTGACTTACTTTTTTGATCTTCCATCCCCGCAGCCGGATCAGTGACAAAATCTGGATACGATGAACGCAAAGACTTGATGTCTCTTTCCAGTTCGTTAATCTTTTCTGAAACCGTGCTGATGATTTCTAACAAGCAGTCTTTCCACATTGAAAGGTTTTCGGGCAGGCGAATAAAGTCCCTATCATGCTGTGACGCACTGTTTTTGATATCTTCGGATACAATAATTGCAAAGTTATGCATCTGGGACATAGATCATCTCCCGCCGAATTCAGGACAAATTGACTGATAGTCACACCAGTTGCACAGGGGACCAGTCCGAGTTTCAAACTCGCCAGAATCACACATTGTCCTAACTTCATCCCACGTCTTACGGACCTCCACACGGACAGCGTTCTCAAGCTCCTCGTCTACATTGTAACGTGCGAACTTGCCCGACTTAACGTACAACAACTCTGCCCGCTCAACCTCCAACCCAGTCTGTGCCTTAAGAAGAATGCTGTAGATAGTGATCTGCATCTTCTTTTCCCACTCGTACTGCTTGCGAGGCTTTTTGCCAGTCTTGTAATCAGAAATGACTAACTTGTTGTTTTCAATTGTGTAGCGGTCAATGATCCCGAACAATGGTACTCCGTCGATATCTCCGTCCATCTTTGCTTCAATGCCTTCGGCATCAAACGACGTAGGGTCTTCCATACCGAAATAGTTCTCAATGCACCACCACGCCTTCCAACGGAACTCGTTTTCATCACACTTTTCTGTAAGTGCATGAAACTCTGCCGACCACTTGTTGTCCCACTGCTCACGGGCTAACTTACGGGCAGTAGATTCTGTTCTCTCTTCCCGTGGATAAGTGAAAAGTTCTTCAAGCACCTCGTGAACGAAAGAACCTAAGTGCTGCGCTTCAGTTGACTCTGTAGGTAACCTATCCAGTTTGTAAAACTTGAACTTCAAAGGGCACTGCTGGAACGTGCTGATAGAACTAGGGGACATGTACTTCGGGTAGTCGTACTTAAGTGGCCCCAAGTCGAAGCTATCCTGCATCGCCTTCTGGTTCTACTTCTGTGCCCTCTGTCGTGGCCTGCTCTGATGCCGACTTAACAAAGGTCAACATCTCCTTAAGCAAGTCACGAGTCACATGCTCATTAGCAAACTCAACTCCGCCTGAAACCTCCACCCAATGCGCACGGCACGCCTCAATGACATTCTCCGCCTGATTGTTTAGAACTTCTCGGAGTTTTTCAAAGTGCTCCGGTGAGATAGGCTGATCAGCCATATCCTGTTCATGCTCCAGACTCATGGACTCTTCAGAACGAGCAAGATACAGGCCAACACCAAAGTGTTGCGCCGCCTTCTTCAAGGCATCTGAAACAGCGCCCTTCATCTCATCACCAAGATCAAGAATGTCGCCAGCCTTGGTGCGCTTAATCTTCTGCCCACCGATACCGTCCTTGACGATGGTTAGGGCAGGTGCCTCGTTTGTAGGAACAAACGTAGCGCTAAGACGAACGTGGGCAACAATAAAATCAGGATCAAGGCTATCACGCTCACACGAGACAATCTCATAGGACCACATGTCCACACCTAGCACCCTATTCAAACGAGTAATAACCTCGCTGACAGGAATATACGTGAGACTAGCCCCACCCTTCTTCAATTGCCGTTCAACCGCAGGATCAAAAGGCTCCGATAGCTGTTCAAATAATGTCACTTGTCTCTCCTAATAACTAGACTCTTTTTGGCTTCGCCAACTTCACAATAATCATCAGCATCTAAATGAAGCTCTTTTAACTTAGATACCTTCCAATAAGAAATACCTGCAAACTCTAGCGCCTCACGAATCATATCCGTGGGAGTCTTAACGACTTCGCCTGTCGTCAAATCGACACTACTGTCCACAAGCCGCTTGCTAACATCGTCAATGAGCGACTTATGGTCCCACGTCTTACGAGGTGACCCCGACTTAATCTCAACCGTTGCCCCGTCTACATCAACGGGAATCGTCAGGTTCCCAACATGCTCCGTAACGATAGACTGTAACTCGTTGAACAGTAGGGTACCAAACGACTTAACAGCGTGCAGGTCAGTAGCGAACTGCAATAAGTCAGTGGTGTCAGCGGATTCAATATCATCGCTGAGTTTAATGATGCTACCATCAAGGGTACGCAACAAAGACTGAACCTCGTGTAGTATTGACATAGGTTCAGATAAATCTGACATCTGGTCTCCTTAATAAATAGTAACTACGGCTAGTTTACACGATTTAACACCGCAGGTCAAGGCTATGATTCTGGATCAATCAGCAGTTGTTCTAAGGCATAGTCAACGCTGAACTCTAAAGGATTCTTAACCGACGAAATCGCCTCTTCCGACACCATCGTCAGCTTCTCCGAAAAGAGCCGGATAGCATTGTCTTTGACGGCCTCTTGCATTTCATCATCAGAAGCTTCACTCCCCAGCATTTTATAAATACCGCTAGCGACAAACTCATCTATTTCATTATTAAGATACTGGTCCGAAATAGCAATAGTCAGATGATCCATAGTCCAGGAAATAACAGAGAAGTCTTTGCCGTCAATACCTGTCTTCGGTGCATTAACAAACGTAATCTTGATATCACCACGTTTTAAAACCGCTAATACATCGGGATCAAAATCGTCATACCCGGTGAACATCTTCAGACCCCTCTAGCAAACGAACTAGATCAGGACCCGTTTGACCTCCCCAAACTCCAATTGTTAACTGATTGTCTAATGCAAACTGTAAACACTGTTCTCTGACACCACAAACTTTATCGCACATAGAAATAGCCTCTCTACGTAACGTGGGCTTCGACGAAAAGAACAACCTATCCTCTCCGACACAAGGAGTCTCCTTAAACCACTCGGGCGCTTTGACGTTTAACATGCTGTATCCTTCATCACAAGCATATTGTATAAACACAGTGTCAAGGTATCAACCCAAAACCACACTTGACACAAACAGCGCAGAGGACTACCCTATCAGCAAACCTACAAAGGAGAAACCTGCCACAAGACTGAAACCGGGGAACCCCGATGACATAAACGTTCACTGAAGGACCGGAGGGTAACACTCGTTACGCAACTGGTTAACTACTGATAAGACGGGCACGTCTGTATCACAGAGTAAAGATTTGGATCGCACGATACACTGGAACACCATTCTTGACGGAATGCCAGTCACTGCACGGAGAGCATCAAGACTTGAGATACAGATTCGGAACAAGCAAGCGCCCACGCAGTTCCGGCACACGGGCTACTAGAGCCATATCTAGGGAGAGTGGGCATCGCTGAAAAAATAGGCGGTGTTTGGGGTCCATGAAGTGAACAGTACTTATATAACACTACGGGAATTGCCTAAGGCTATCGTGGGGCGGCGTCAACCTCCACACGATAGGGTAGGTGTTCTATACCCAAACACATACACCGACAGGCTGAGACTAAGCAGAGGAAGACTTCAACATCTTCACTTGCTGAGCGTCCAAGAAGACAGTAGCTGTGCCATTGACAATCTCCACCTGATCCAAGGGGACTCCAACCTTAGACGCAATTACTGCCTTCGTCTTTATTTCGTCCATAGGTTCGTATGGCTCAAAAAACTCTCCATCCTCTGCTAAAACCTGCATCAAAGGAACAGGCGCTGGCGGAGCGCCACACGTTTTACAGCATAGACGATCTTCATTGATCTTGGGCTTACGGGAGCTTTCCACGGAATGCCCACAGTCAAGTTCGATGTGCCACTTAGTTTTCCCATACTCACCCAAACGAACAGCTTGAGTTACCATCCGCTTCGGACCACGTTTACTCATACAAATATCGTACCAGCACCCTTGACTCAAGACCAGCGAAAGCATACAATACGCTTATGGACAAATCTAAACTTCTTGAAGACGCACTGGGCCAGATTGAAAAACAGTTTGGGGAAGGTGCAATCATGCGCCTCGGGGACAACGCCTCAATGGCCGTAGAGACCATTTCAACAGGATCAATCGCCCTAGACTTAGCGCTCGGTGTTGGTGGCCTCCCACGAGGGCGTGTCACTGAAGTTTACGGTCCAGAGTCGTCAGGCAAGACCACGGTAGCTTTGCATGTGATTGCTGAAGCACAAAAGAACGGCGGGCAGTGTGCATTCATCGACGCTGAGCACGCCCTTGACCCAATCTACGCAAAAGCAATCGGATGCGACGTAGACTCTCTACTCGTTGCTCAGCCAGACACCGGGGAGCAGGCGCTGACCATCACGAACAAGTTGATTGAATCAGGTGCCCTAGACGTTGTAGTCGTGGACTCGGTAGCAGCCCTTACACCCCGTGCCGAGATTGAAGGCGAAATGGGTGACAGTCATGTTGGACTACACGCACGACTCATGTCTCAAGCTATGCGTAAGATTGTTGCAAACTTGAACAACTCAAAGACCACACTAATCATGATTAATCAGTTGCGAGAAAAAATTGGTGTCATGTTTGGGTCACCCGAAGTGACCACTGGCGGTAAGGCTCTAAAGTTCTACGCATCTGTTCGCCTAGACATTCGACGCATTGAAACACTGAAGGACGCTTCCGAAGCAGTCGGTAACAAGACCCGTGTTAAGGTTGTGAAGAACAAGGTCGCTCCCCCATTCAGGCAGGCAGAGTTTGAGATTGCTTACGGTGAAGGTATCAGCCGAACCGGGGACATTGTAGATATCGCTGCACAAATGGGAATCCTTGATAAGAAGGGTGCGTGGTACGCCTACGAGGGCACGAACATTGGACAGGGGCGGGTTAATACCAAGGCGTACCTTGATGAAAACGAAGATGTACGGGAAACAATTGCGAAGGCAATCTACGCTTCGATTTGACAGACCGTAGGATATGTGGTAGCCTTCCTATTCCAAGGAGGAAACCACTATGCCTAAAAAAGCAAAAACAACCGAACCCGTAGGCCCGCCTAAAGGATGGGTTGTGTGTGAGACATTTCAAATGTCGCCACAAGTAACGCTATCCAAAGGCGATGAATGCCGAGTAAAAGGAGAGCAAGGCAAGTTCGTATTCTTACGACATGTCTGGAACACCAACACCAACAGTGAGTGGGTTGACGTTTGGGGAGGCTCAGCCGGTCATAGTCAATGGAGGTCTGTCAGGATCGAACGGCTGAAGCACATTCCGAAAAAACGCTCCCGTAAAAAGAAAGAACCCCGGTCACATCAGTAACCAGGGAACTCTCCAGTTAGGGGGTTACACAAAAGGAGTAAAACTCGTCCCCTAACAGTTGTATTCTACAGCATCACTTCACGCTTGTTCAAGCGATCTGTGTGCTACCTCAGACTACCGAGGCAGTTGAGTGGTCGCCAACCTTTGTAGCGGCAAATGACTTCACCACTGAAAGAGCGGCGGCAACTGCTGCGGTGGCAGCACCCTTAGCTGACGCCATGTCAGTCACGACAAACATTGCCAAAAACGTCTGAGCAAATGTCATGAGGGCACGTTCTGCAACCTGCTTGTAAATACTAACTTCCATACTGTTCTCCTTGTTAGGGGACTATGACCAAGACAATCTGTCTCTCTTATATTGTACCATACCTCATATAACATGATAGGAGGACAATTATAAAAGTTATTTAACTTTATCTGGTGCGAGTCTGAATGCGGCATCAATTTCGTCCGCAGTAACCACCCCATCATCAGCATAAGCCCCAGCCAGCTTCTGCAAAACAGTAGCGGTTGCTGTAACGCCAGCGAGAAACGCAGCTTTCCACGGCTCAATACCACCGATAAAGCTTGCACCGCCAATGATAGCCATAGCATTCATAACAAAAACCGCAAAGATGCGGCCTATGGTGTTAACAATCAGTTTACGTGTTTCATTCTTCATTTTTATCACTTTCCTTTTCATCATCTATGTAATCCAATACAGTTCCTAGTAGGTGCAGCCCTAGCCCTGCAACAGAGATATAAATACCTCTATGTAGTGTCGTGGACGATAGGGTGACGAGAACCAAGCCTGTTCCCGCCAAGGTCCAGCCGAGGTAAAGCATTTCCCGTCCCATTCGTTTGACAGCACCAATTAATTTTTCAACCAACTTCATATCGCCTCCTTTCAGCGAGTCTTTCTTCTTGAACTTTTTCTGTCGCCGCCAGAGTCGCTGCTACCGCCGCCTCCGCCTCCGCCACCGCCACCTCCGCCACCTCCGCCAGCAGGACCAGATGGGCCGGAAGATGCTGCCGCTGCAACAACAGTGGCCGCTGCCGTAGCTGCAACAACGGTACGCCGAGTTTCCGTATCGACGGTAGACCCATCTGCTACGTACTCGTTGTAAGCGTCATCCTCAAAGATGTTAACTGAGTCCTCAAACTCTTCTTTGACTTCCCCTCCAGCGTCATTCAGGGCGGTGACAAGAATCTTTTTACCGTCGTCAGAAATTTCATCAAAGTTTGCTTCTGACACAAGTGCGCTAACCTCTTCGACTGTGACTTCACCGTCAACAACATCCAAGAAATCTTCAGCTAGCTGCTCGTCTATGGCGTCAAGTGCTTCAACAACTTTTTCTTCAGCCTCGTCAACCTCAGACAGTTCTACGCCCTCAATATCAATACCAAGACTGTTGAGGTCTAATGCTAGCTCTTCGTACTCTTCTTCAACGGCGAACTCTTCAAAGAAATCTTCAACGTCAACTTCTTCACCGTTGATGGTGACGACTTCCGGCTCAGGTTCCGGCTCAGGTTCGGGTTCCGGCTCAGGTTCGGGTTCCGGCTCAGGTTCGGGTTCCGGCGCAGGCTCGGGTTCGGGTTCGGGTTCTGGCTCAGGCTCAGGCTCAGCAGGAAGAGTCGTCGGTGGTGGGGGCGTCGTCGTCGTCGTCGTCGTAGTAGTAGTGGTCGTAGAAGTAGTTGTAGTTGGGATTACCGTAGTAGTCGTAGGGGGTACGGTTGTCGTCGTCGTCGTTGATGGCGGAACCTCCGTTGTTGTAGGCGGCAACGTCGTTGTTGTCGCTACAGGTATTGTAGTTGATGTAGTAGTCGTGGGCGGTGAGGATGTTGTGGTAGTAGTCGGAGGTACGGTCGTAGTAGTCGTCGTTGTCGTAGTCGGAGGTACGGTCGTAGTTGTAGTCGTCGTTGTCGTAGTCGGGGGAACCGTAGTAGTGGTAGTCGTCGTAGGCGGCGGTCCCTCAACTGTTAAAGTGACCTCATTCGACCAGCCTGAGTACATCCCCTCTGTATCATTATCAGAACGCACACTAAACACATAGTCAGCACCAAAACCACCAGTTGAAACAATTTGATCATAACTAATGACCGCATCAGTGGTTTGAGAAGATACAGCCCACCCGCCTTCAGTTGGAAAACGCCAACTGACAGCATAGCGTTCAGGTTGTACGTTACCCACGTTTGGCTCATCCCAGTCCAATACAATTTGTTCGCCATCGTCCACCACCGTAAGACTCATCGGGGGTCCAATAAAGGGCGGCTCAGTTGTAGTTGTAGTTGTAGGGGGAAGAGTGGTAGTTGTTGTTGTCGTTGGCGGTATGGTTGTCGTAGTTGGGGGCAGCGTAGTGGTAGAGGTAGTGGTAGTGGTAGTCGGTGCGGTAAGTGTGGTTCGTAAATTGACTTCAGAAATCAAATCAAAGGAACCGCCTCTGTTCCCCCCATTAAATCCGATACCCTGTATGGATGGATAGTAGCCAGCACGCAACCGATAAGTCCCATCAGACAGGTATACGGTCAGCTTAGCAGACACACACTGAGTCTGGGGGTTGTGGTTACCGTCATCATTATGGCCTACATACGCACCATCGGCCCGGTACAGCCACAAATAAGGGTCAGTGACCTGAGATTGGTAACAAGAGTCGTTTGAGTTTCCGTAGAACACCACAGTTTTAGCGGTATCAATATCAAAATACCAGTCGGACTCTGCGCTCACTACATAGGTGGTGGCCGATACCTGAGCAGGGGCGAACCACGCCAGCAAAAATACCCAAACCAGCGCTAATTTAGCCAGCTTTTTATACAGTTTACCCTTATGCAGCATAAGACCGCTCCACCTACCACTAACACCTATTAATATTGTACAGTGATAAAGACTTGCCAACTGTCAAACAAGCGGTATAATAAGACACATGCCAACATATACCTACAAATTTATCGAGACAGGCGAAACGATTGACACTCAGCAGTCGTTCTCTGAGGATGCACTCACAGAAATGACGCACCCCAAGCTCGGTAAAACCATGTCGGTTAAGAAGGTCTTCCACGCTCCAGCAATAACCGGCTTTGAAAACGTACCAAAAACAGTGTCACCCACATACAGGCACGACCGGTCAACTACATGGAATAGCGCACAACAGGAATGACATGGCCCGCTTAACTTTCCTCACAGGTACAATGTCGTCAGGCAAAACGACGCACCTGCTACAATCTCATTTCAATGTCGAAGACGCCTTCCCCGGACAGGTTATGTTAATCAACAAGCACGACCGTTCAGGTGACTCTGTGTGTAGCACCAGAATGGGCGGCATGAGTCTTTCAATAGGGGTTAACGACGACGTGAACCTAATTGATTTAATTTCGGAGCAAGAGAAAACCACCGACGCCAAAGTCAAATTCATTTTTGTAGATGAAGTCCAGTTCTTTACCGTAAAACAGATTGAACAACTAGCACATCTGGTAGACGTAAGCGATATCGAAGTAAACGCATACGGATTACTCACCTCGTACAAAGGTGAACTGTTCTCAGCAGCCAAACGACTAATAGAACTAGCGGATCGTATTATTCAGATTAGCAATGGAATGCGATGCTGGTGTGGCGCACGGGCTACACACAACGCTCTTTACTTAAATGGTAAAAGCGTAAGTAGCGGGAGTGAAACAATGGTTGATAACGCCGACGATATTGACTACAGAGTAATGTGCAGGCGGCATTTCATGGAGCACATCTCCTGCGGCTCACATAGCTACTTGAATATTCAGCACTCCAGCCTCCTCTGACATAACATTCAGACTAAGCCCCTCAAACAAAATCGTAGTAACCTGGATCATGTCATCCACCGCCAACTCTCTGTCTGCATCGTCAGGATCGGACAAGTCCACGAGGGTGTCCACAAAGTAGTCAAATAACGCCATTCTTGCTTGTTCAATATTTTCTTCAGACATGCTGTTAGTCTAACCTGTCCTAAGAAAAAAATCTAGCAATTCAGTCTTGACACACTATCAAGATGACAGTAAGATACATACATCTGTACATCGACAAATGATAGGAGAACTAATGAGCAATGCAGATATCACAGTAACAGGTAACCTGACAGCCGACCCCGAGTTGAAGTTCGGTGCCAATGGCAACGCACGGCTATCCTTTTCGGTAGCATCAAACAAGCGGTTCAAGGTGGGCGACGAGTGGCAAGAAGAAACATCATACTTCAACGGTGTGGCTTGGCGAGGAATCGCAGAGCAAGCCGCCAGTGTTCTTGAGAAGGGAATGCCTGTAATTGTTAAGGGCCGTCTTGAACAGCGCTCGTGGGAGAATGCAGAAGGTGAAAAGCGTTCAACGGTAGAGATCGTTGCAGACGCAATCGCCGTCAACACGTTTGGAATTGAGAGCCTTGAGCGCCGCCGTGGTGGTGCAGGTGGTGGAGGAGGCGCAAGCCGTCCTGCCCCTCAGAAGAAGGCCACAGTTCCTGACCGTGACCCCTTTGAAGACTTCTGATTAAGGTTTTACTAGAGTTCAGAATCAAGTATACTTATGTTTCTTGTTGTTTATCCATAATTGAACTCTAGTAGATTGGAAGACGGCCCCCCGAAAGGGGGGCTTCTTCTATTATGGGATTGACAAGTCACCAAAAAGGGGTTATGCTTACCGTATGGAAAAGACCGAATGCAAAGCAATCGTTGAACTGCTCAGCGTCACTTGGGACAAATCCCTAGACACCGCTTCCATAACAGTTCGCTCAAAGGGCTACTGGGAATTCGTCCACGACCTACCCTTTGAAGAAACCAAAACAACTATTAAGCGTATGGGCATGGCTGGACGCAAGTGGCTCCCCAAGCCCGGAGAACTTCGCATCGCTGTTCTGTCTGACATGAACGAAGAACCACTACCTCCCGAACCTGAAGAAGCCTGGACGATCCTGCAAGCCATTGGGCAAAAAATTTACAGCGGCACATACGACTATCCCAAGCCCCACGCTGTGCTAGCCCAAACCATTAAACGGTTAGGCTCAGGCGCTACCGCCTTGACAACCAACTCAGATCGTGCTATGTTTACGTCCTTGTACGAGAAGACTAGAGAGGCATACATTTTGGAGCACTATGGAACCGATTGATAACGTACTCGCCCGAATCAACCACAAATCATCAGGCAAAAATCAGTGGGACGCTTCATGTCCCTGCCGTAGTGACGATGAGAACCCATCGCTGCGAGTCTCTGTAGGAAAGCAAGGCCAGGTGCTGATGAAGTGCCTTCGTGGTGGTGGATGTGAACTGAGCGAAATCTGCGAATCTATCGACCTTGAGCTTGGCGACCTGTTTCCAAAAGACACGCCCAAGCCACAAAAGTCTAAGCTGGAGCTTGTAGACACATACAAATACTTCTACGAAGACGGGACCCTTGCTATGGAGGTCTTACGCTTTGTAGATGATCGGGGTAAGAAAACCTTTAGACAGCGCCGACCCGAAGAATCAGGTGGGTGGAACTGGTCCACGTCAGACATTGAAAAGCCACTCTACCGCTTACCTCAAGTCATTCACGCTAGAGAAGAAGGACGCCCAATCTACGTCGTTGAAGGTGAGAAAGATGTACACTCCCTTGAAGCGTTAGGAAAGACTGCAACCACCAACCCCGGAGGCGCAGGTGCAGAAGGACAAAACAAGTGGATGCCCCACCACACCGAAGCTTTAGCAGGCGCAAACGTTATCATTATTTGTGATAACGACGAAGCGGGATACCTTCATGCACGAGCAGTCAACAAGGTTCTTACTGCTGCCGACTGCAACGTTAAAGTTTTTAAGCCTGGAACACACAACGATGTTTCCGACTTGCTTGATGCGGGTGAAGAGTTAGCGTCAGCGCTTGTGCCCTTCGATACTACGGCCATGCCGGAACCAGAACTTGATCTGGAAGAAACCGAAGTCTCGGCGCTGGACAAACTGATCAGCGGTCTTTCTGATCTAAAAGGCAAGGATATGAGCGACAACCTTCTTCTAGGTAAAGTCGCATCGCAGTTTGACTCTTTCATTAGCGTCAGGGACAGAGAACAAGAAAGCGGCGGAAACCTCGTTGAATGGTCACCGTTCTTAGAAACTGACGTAGACCTCTCATACGATTGGGTCATCCCTAACGTGTTAGAGCGTCAAGAGCGAGTCATTGTCGTAGCCGCTGAAGGCGCAGGCAAAACTACACTTGCCCGACAGGTAGCGCTAATGTCGTCAGCAGGCATACATCCCTTCCGTCGTGATGTTATGCCAAAGGTCAGAACACTGATGATTGACCTAGAGAACCCTGAGCGGATCATCCGGCGCACGTCGGCACGCATTTACGACAAGATCAAGTGGTTCGGCAAACATGAGGAAATGGATGCACACCTGCTTATGAAGCCTGACGGTGTAGACCTCATGTCGGCAAAAGACAAAACGCTTATTGAAGAGTATGTAGCCACAGTCCAGCCTGACATCATTTTCTTTGGGCCTCTCTACAAGGCATTCATTGACCCCGGTGGGCGTACAGCAGAATCTGTGTCACTAGAGATTGCTAAATTCCTAGACTACATTCGACACACCTATAACTGCGCTTTGTGGATTGAGCATCATGCGCCGCTTGGGTCAGGGGGGCAACGTGATCTCCGCCCATTCGGTTCAGCCGTTTGGTCAAGGTGGTCAGAGTTCGGCCTTGCGCTTGCGCCAGACCCAACCGACCCCGAACTTATTGAATTCAAGCACTACCGTGGTCAGCGAGAAGCCCGAGAATGGCCTGCCCTTTGTAAGCGGGGAGAATCATGGCCGTTTGAGGTTGTTGAGTTTTCACAGTACCAGAACGCTGTAGCACCTCAAGGATCAGGGCGAACCGATGAAGAATTAAACGAGGCTTACCAAAATGAAGAGTTTGATGACGAAGTTACCCCCTGGTAACAAACATAAATAAAAAGAAAACCCTTTGTAGGGGTTGACCATTGTGTGCTGCATTTAATAGAGTAGCGCTAAGAGCGATTTCACTTACCACTAACACCTAAGGTTTGTCAAGCGCTCCGGTTAGCCCCTCACCCGAGGGGCTGGCCTGTTTCTAAGGTCAGTTTTGTAAACACACATACTGATAAAAGGAGCAACATGAAAGATCAATTAGACGTACTAGATAACGGCTTTATCCGCCTAGACGCCAGCGATGCGACTGACCTCAGCGTAGTAAACGCAGCAAGAGTAAGCTTCGGCATCCATACTGAAGAACTGTCAGAAAAAGACAAAGGACTCATTGGATTCCTGATGCGAGAAAAGCACGGAACCCCATTTGAGCACAACTTCTTCAGATTCCACGTCAAAGCACCTATCTTCGTAGTACGGGAATGGTTCCGGCACCGCATCGGATGGTCATACAACGAATACTCAGGAAGATACGCAGAACTAAACCCCGAAGCATACCTCCCGTCGTCCACAGAAATGCGGACTCAAGTAGGAAAGCCAGGCGCATACGAATTTGAGCAGATGTCAAACTATCAATTCTCGAAAGATCGCATCAAACTCTCATACATGCAAAGCTTCGGCACATATCACAAACTCTTAGAAGAAGGCGTAGCCAAAGAAGTAGCCAGATTAGTCCTCCCCGTTGGAACCTACACCGAGTTTTACGCCACAACAAATGCACGGGCACTGATGAACTTCATCAAACTTCGTGGAGATGAGACGGCTCAATGGGAAATCAGACAGTACGCTAACACACTGGAATACTTCTTACAAGAAAACATGCCCGTCACCTATTCACACTTTGTACAAAACGAGAAGGTAGCTCCCTAATAAAGTATGCTATAGTAGCAATATGGAACAAATAGTCATTATTGATAATTACGAATACAACGGTGAACGCACCGACACTCCCGAGTTCTACGAGAAATACGGTTTTGCAGTCATTCCAAATGCAGTACCCAACGAACCTCTAGACATGTACGGAGACCGCTGGGACGCCGAATTCGACAACCCTGACAACCCTCATTTCGTTGGATGGGAAAACGACAAAGCCTACATGAATGTCCCCGAACTTAAAGAAGTACTATGCCACAAAGGCGTCAATAATTTCTTTAAAGAAATCGACATCGCTGTAGCGCTCCACGTCACAAAAACAAGAATGACTGTACAACACACCGGATGGCACCTAGACGCCACACA